>Ga0307509_10000072_pt1 | contig 140566 bp, 124 predicted proteins | sample 10_EM_MG_FD_202245 | JGI IMG/M metagenome (GOLD analysis project Ga0307509, IMG submission 202245) | Populus trichocarpa ectomycorrhiza microbial communities from riparian zone in the Pacific Northwest, United States - 10_EM | ecosystem: Host-associated > Plants > Roots > Unclassified... | reverse complement strand
ATTTCAGCAAGGCGGTCGACATGATGCCACGCGACCCCACAGCTGCCTGCTACCTGAAGGGCTACGTGCCGACCGATCCGCGCGGGCCGGCTTTATGTCCGTGAGGCAAGGGCGTGGAATACTCCCGCAGGCGGCGTAAAGCCTTCCCGCGGGGGCCGTGAAAGCAGAAAAAGCTGCGAGGACTCAACTGCGGTTCAGGCGTTCGAGCTGCGGCTTCAGCTTCTTGAGCGTGGCGACGAAATCGGCCAGGCGTTTCTTTTCCTGGTCGACGACCGCTGCCGGTGCGCGGCCGACGAAACTCTCGTTGCCGAGCTTGGTATTGGCCTTGACGATTTCGCCCTCGAGTCGGGCGATCTCCTTGGCCAGGCGCTCTTTCTCGGCGGCGACGTCGATCTCGATCTTCAGCATCAGGCGTGTTTCGCCAACCACGGCGACCGGTGCGCTGGCCTCTTCGGCGAGGCTGTCGAAGCCGTCGGCGACGATCTGCATGTCGGAGAGCTTGGCCAGTGCCTTGAGGTAGGGCATGAAGTCGGCGAGCGATTCGGCGTTGCCCGAGGCAACGAGCGGCACTTTCAGCGCCGGCGAGAGATTCATCTCTCCACGCAGGTTGCGGCAGGCGTAGGCCAGATCCTTCAGCTGCTGGACCTTGGCTTCGCTGGCCGTGTCGATTTTTTCCAGCTGCGCCTGCGGGTAGGCTGCCTGCATCAGCGAGTCGTGCGTCTTGCGCCCGGCGATCGGCGCGACGGCCTGCCAGAGCTCTTCGGTGATGAACGGGATCAGCGGGTGCGCGAGGCGCAGCACGGTCTCCAGCACGCGTGCCAGCGTGCGGCGCGTGGCGCGCGCTTCCTGCTCGCTGCCGCTCTGGATCTGCACCTTGGCCAGTTCGAGATACCAGTCGCAGAACTCGTCCCAGACGAATTCGTAGATTTCGCGCGCCAGCAGGTCGAAGCGGTAGTCGGCGAAGTGCTTGGCGACTTCGGCTTCGGTGCGTTGCAGGCGGCTGACGATCCAGCGGTCGGCGAACGAGAAGCTGAGCTTCGGCGAGCATTGGTCGGGCGTGCACACGTCGAGGCCGAGATCCTGGCCGTCGGTGTGCATCAGCACGAAGCGCGTCGCGTTCCACAGCTTGTTGCAGAAGTTGCGGTAGCCCTCGCAGCGCGAGAGGTCGAACTTGATGTCGCGCCCCGGGCTGGCCAGCGAGAGGAAGGTGAAGCGCAGCGCGTCGGTGCCGAAGGCCTGGATGCCTTCCGGGAACTCCTTGCGCGTGCGCTTTTCGATCTGCTCGGCCTGTTTCGGATTCATCAGACCGGTCGTGCGCTTCTTGATCAGATCGTCGAGGCCGATGCCGTCGATCAGGTCGATCGGGTCGAGCACGTTGCCCTTCGATTTCGACATTTTCTGGCCTTCGGCGTCGCGGATCAGGCCGTGCACATAGACGTGCTTGAACGGGATCTTGCCGGTGATGTGCTTGGTCATCATGACCATGCGCGCGACCCAGAAGAAGATGATGTCGAAACCCGTGACCAGCACCGTCGACGGCAGGTAGAGGTCGAGTGCCGGGTTCGACTGCGCCGGCCACTCGGGCGTCCAGTCGAGCGTCGAGAACGGCCACAGCGCGGAGGAATACCAGGTGTCGAGGACGTCCGGGTCGCGCACCAGCGCGCCGGTATAGCCGGCCGCCGTGGCTTGCGCCCGGGCATCCGCTTCATCGTGCGCGACGAAGATCTCGCCGTTGTCGCCGTACCACGCCGGGATCTGGTGGCCCCACCACAGCTGGCGCGAGATGCACCAGTCCTGGATGTTGTTGAGCCACTGGTTGTAGGTATTGACCCAGTTTTCGGGGACGAACTTGATCTCGCCCGAGGCGACGCATTCGAGCGCCTTGCCGGCGATGCTCGTGCCGTCGGCGCCGGGCTTGGTCATCGCGACGAACCACTGGTCGGTGAGCATCGGCTCGATCACGACGCCGGTGCGGTCGCCGCGCGGCACCTTGAGCTTGTGCTTGTCGGTCTTCTCGAGGATGCCGAGCGCTTCGAGATCGGCGACCACCGCCTTGCGCGCATCGAAACGGTCCATGCCCTGATACTTGGCCGGTGCGTTGTCGTTGATCTTGGCATCGAGCGTCAGGATCGAGATGATCGGCAGCTTGTGCCGCTGGCCCACCGCATAGTCGTTGAAGTCGTGCGCCGGCGTGACCTTGACGCAGCCGGTGCCGAATTCGAGGTCGACGTAGGCGTCGGCGATGATCGGGATTTCGCGATCGCACAGCGGCAGTTTCACCATCTTGCCGATCATATGCTTGTAGCGAGGATCTTCCGGGTGAACCATCACGGCGGTGTCGCCGAGCATGGTTTCCGGGCGCGTCGTGGCCACCGTCAGGCTGCCCGAACCATCGGCCAACGGGTAGCGGATGTGCCACATGAAACCGTCTTCTTCCTCGCTCACCACTTCGAGGTCGGAGACCGCCGTGTGCAGTACCGGATCCCAGTTCACCAGCCGCTTGCCGCGATAGATCAGGCCTTCCTTGTGCAGGCGGACGAAGGTTTCGGTAACGATCTTCGACAGGCCGGCGTCCATCGTGAAGCGCTCGCGCTTCCAGTCCGGCGAGGTGCCGAGGCGGCGCATCTGCTTGGTGATGGTGTTGCCCGAGTATTCCTTCCACTCCCAGACCTTTTCGAGGAACTTCTCGCGGCCGAGGTCGTGGCGCGAAATGCCCTGTGCGTCGAGCTGGCGCTCGACGACGATCTGCGTCGCGATGCCGGCGTGGTCGGTGCCCGGCTGCCACAGCGTGTTGTCGCCGCGCATGCGGTGGTAGCGCGTGAGGGCGTCCATGATCGCCTGGTTGAAGCCGTGCCCCATGTGCAGCGTGCCGGTGACGTTGGGCGGCGGCAGCAGGATGCAGAAAGCGTCGGATTGGGCGTTCGGGCGGGTGGTGTCGAGGCCGGCGTTGAAGTAGCCTTTGGCTTCCCATTCGGGATACCAGCGACGCTCGATATCCGCCGGTTCAAAGCTTTTGGAGAGTTCCATAGGGGGCGGCGATAGGAGATGGAGAAAACCGGCGATTATACCGGATCGCTCACACCCTCTGGGCGAGGGCGCCGGCTGTGGCTGAACGAGTTGCTTATTCTGCCTGTTCGCCGGAGTTCGGCTCGTCGAGCGGCAGGCGGAGTTGCTGGCGGCGGGTGAGGAAGTCGCGTAGCGCAACGTCCACGGTTGCGCCGATGCCGGCGCGCAACTCTTCCTTGACGCTCAGCAAACTGGCTTCGATCAGCGTCGGCAACTCGACCGCCAACTGCTGCTCGATGGCGTGCGCGATGTCGGCGACCAGGATGGCGACCAGCGCTTCGTCGAAGCCCTCTTCAGCGGGCGCTTCGCTGACAGCGGGTTCCGGTTCGACAATTTCGGTGAGAACGGGTAAGTCTTCATCCTCGCTGGGCATTTCCGCCGGCAAAACGACTTCCTCGAGCTTCGGCATCACGGCGTCGGCGCGGGGGGTGGCGACAAAAGCGCGTCGGCGCCGGTTTCCGCCAAAGGGGTTCGAGCCGTAGCTCCCTTCGCCTTCGAGGCGGTTGGGTCGGTTGAATACGTCGGTGTTGTCGGCCATCAGTTCGTCCGCGAAAGATCGAAGTAGCGGATCTCGTAACCACGATCCTTGTAGAACTTGACGCGTTCGCGGCCGGCAAGGCGTTCCGCGTCGTCCTGTCCGACCACCTCGATGACGCTGGTGAAGCGCGAGAAGCCCGGCGGTACCTCGGCCGACAGGTTGATCAGGCGCTCGTCCTGCGGCAGCGAATCGAGCTGGTCGGTGATCAGCACCGGCGTTTCTTCGGCCAGCGGCGAGTTGCCGCGCACGTGCGGGACGAAGCCGGTCGGTGGATGCATCCACAACTGGCGGTCGAGCGTGCCGGCGACTTCAGCGTCCGGGGCGTAGATCAGCAGGGCTTTTTTCTGCGCAAACGCCTTGCCGATCAGCGCCACCGTGGCGGCGATCCGGTCGGCGGCGTTGTGGTAGAAAAAAATCTGGGTCAATGGAGTTTCCCGGCGCGCTTCAGCAGATAGTGCGTGAGCAGCGGCACCGGGCGCCCGGTGGCGCCCTTGTCGGCGCCCGATCGCCAAGCGGTGCCGGCGATGTCGAGGTGGGCCCACTCGAACTTCTTGGTGTAGCGCGAGAGGAAGCAGGCGGCGCTGATACTGCCGGCGTAGCGGCCGCCGATGTTGGCCATGTCCGCGAAGGGGCTCTTCAGGAGGTCTTGGTAGTCGTCCCACAGGGGCATCTGCCAGGCTCGGTCGTGCGCTTCCTCGCCGGCCTGGGTCAGTTCGCGCGCCAGGCCGTCGTTGTTGGCGAACAGCCCGGTGGCCACGTGCCCGAGCGCGACGACACAGGCACCGGTGAGGGTCGCGACGTCGATCACGGTCTCCGGCTCGAAGCGCTCGGCGTAGGTCAGCGCATCGCACAGGACGAGGCGGCCTTCGGCGTCGGTGTTGAGAATTTCGATGGTCTGGCCGGACATCGAGGTGACGATGTCGCCCGGCCGGCTGGCCGCGCCGCCCGGCATGTTTTCGCTGGCCGGCACGATGATCGTCAGGTTGATCGGCAGCTTCATCTGCGCGATGGCCTTGATCGTGCCGAGCACGCTGGCCGCGCCGCACATGTCGTACTTCATCTCGTCCATATCCGCTCCCGGCTTCAGCGAGATGCCGCCGGTATCGAATGTGATGCCCTTGCCGACCAGCACGAGTGGTTTCTCGTCACCCTTGCCACCCTTATACTGCATGACGATCAGCTTTGGCGGCTGGTGCGAGCCCTTGGCCACCGAGAGCAGCGAATGCATGCCGAGTGCTTCCATGTCGGCGCGTTCGAGGATCTGGCACTCGACGCCATGGTCCTGCGCGATCTTCTGCGCGGTCTCGGCGAGATAGGTCGGCGTGCATACGTTGGCCGGCAGGTTGCCCAGATTCTTGGTCAGCGCCATGCCTTCGGCAATTGCTAGGCCCTGGGTCAGCGCTTCTTCGGCAGCGCCCAGTTCGTTGCGCCGCTCGACGGCGAAGGTCAGTTTGCGCAAGGGGCGGCGCACTTCGTCTTTCTTGCTTTTGAACTGGTCGAAGCGGTACACGGTTTCCTGGGCGACGATCGTCGCCTGCCGGATGCGCCAGGCGACGCTGCGCTTCTTGACGGTCGTTTCGGTCAGGAACACGGTGCCGTCGAAGGAGCCGGTTTCGTTGAGCGTTTTGACCGCGCTGCGAATCGCGTCGCAGTATTCCTTCTCGCGGAATTCCTTTTCCTTGCCCAGGCCGACGAGCAGCACGCGATCGCACAGGGTGCCGGGAACATTGTGCAGGAGCAGGGTCGATCCCGCTTTGCCTTCCATGTCGCCGCGGCGAATGATGTCGGAAATATAGCTGCGCGCAGCGTTGTCGAGCAGCTCTGCGGGCAGCGTCAATTTGCGCGGCTCGAAGACGCCGACCACGACACAGGCGCTGCGTTGCTTTTCCGGGCTTCCGCTTTTTATGCTAAATTCCACTTGCCGCTCCTCGAACAGTGCAGTTTTGTTCCAAAAACCGATTATCACTGCAGTTTTTCGTTAAAGTCAAAAAATGATCTTCCAGCGCGCTGTCCGGCGCGAGTTCACGCATGCAGCGGCCGGCATATTTGTTGCGCTTTTCGCAATTCTGGTGACAACCCAGTTGATTCGTTTGCTGACCGAAGCAGCGGGCGGCAAGGTCGCTCCCGAGGCGGTCGCGGCGCTGCTCGGCTTTGCGGCGCTCAACTATTTGCCCATTCTGTTGTCGCTCTCGCTGTTTATTGCCATTTTGCTGACGCTGTCGCGCAGCTATCGCGATTCGGAAATGGTCGTCTGGTTTTCCTCCGGGCTGTCGCTGACGGCCTGGGTACGGCCCGTGCTCGCTTTCGCGCTGCCCCTGGCCCTGGCCATCGCGCTCCTGTCCTTGTTCCTGTCGCCCTGGGCGCTCTCGCAGAGCGCCGAATTCCGTCAGAAACTCAGTACCCGCAGCGATGCCGGGCAGGTTTCGCCGGGCGCTTTTCAGGAAGCGGCTTCTGCCGAACGCGTTATTTTCGTCGAGGCCGTTGCCGACGATGCGAGCTATGTGCGCAATGTTTTCGTCAGTTCGGTCCAGCACCAGCGACTGGGGGTGACGATGGCGGCGACCGGGCATCAGGAATCTGCGCCGAATGGCGACCGTTTTATGGTGCTCGAGAACGGGCGTCGCTACGAGGTCGAGCCCGGTACCCCGGAATTCCGGATTCTCGAGTTCGCGCGCTATGCAATCCGGGTCGAGACGCGCGAGGCGCAGGGAATCGAACGCACGCCGCAGAATATGCCGATCCGGGATCTGCTTTATCAGGATGGAGCACAATATCGCGCCGAGTTGCTGTGGCGCCTGGGTATCCCCTTGTCGGCATTGGTTCTCGCCTTGCTGGCGATCCCGCTGTCGTTCGTCAATCCGCGCGCCGGACGATCGGCCAATATGCTGTTGGCGATTTTTGTCTATATGCTCTATAGCAACTTGATTTCGATCAGCCAGGCCTGGGTGGCGCAAGGAAAATTGTCGTTTGCGCTGGGCGTGCCGCTGGTGCATGTGCTGATGCTGGCTTTGCTGCCGCTGCTCTTTTACCGGCGGATCGCCGTTCTTTCGTTTGCGCGGATGTGGCGATGAAGATCTATCGCAGATACCTGATGCGCGAGGTGACGGCGGCAATTTTGCTGGTGCTGGTCGCTTTTTTGGCGCTCTTCGGCTTCTTCGACATGGTCAACGAACTGAAGGATGTCGGGCCGGGCGGCTATCAATTGCAACACGCCGTGGCCTACGTTCTGCTCCGTTTGCCGGGGCGGGTTTATGAGCTGATGCCGGTGGCGGTGCTGATCGGTACGCTCTACGCCTTGTCGACGCTGGCCCGGCATTCCGAGATCACCGTTCTGCGTGCTTCGGGCCTGTCGACCAAACGCCTGTTGATCAGTCTGTTCCAGGTGGCCGGCGTGTTCGCGGCGGTGACTTTCCTGTTCGGCGAGCTGGTCGCGCCACCGGCCGAGCGCGCGGCGAATCAGCTGCGCCTGAAGGCGGTCAGTTCGGTGGTTGCGCAGGAGTTTCGCACCGGCTTGTGGGTCAAGGACGAGCGCAGCTTCATCAATGTGCGTACGGTGCTGCCCGATACCCGCTTGCGCGGCATCCGTATTTACGAATTCGACGAGAAGGCGCAGCTGCGCTCGGTCAGCGAGGCGGAAGAGGGTGAGTACATGCCGCCGGCAAGCTGGCATCTGCGCGGTGTCGTGCAGACGATCCTCGACGGCGAACATGCCAGCATCGAAAAGAAGCCCGACATATTGTGGCGTTCGGCGCTCAATCCGGACATTCTCTCGGTCCTGCTCGTCGTGCCGGAGCGCATGTCGCTTTTGCATCTCACCGCGTATATCAAGCATCTGTCGGAGAATCGCCAGAAAACGCAGCGTTATGAAATCGCCCTGTGGAAAAAATTGATTTATCCGCTGGCCGCCTTCGTCATGGTCGCGCTGGCCTTGCCTTTCGGCTATACCCACAACCGGATGGCCGGCGTCAGTCTGAAGATTTTTTCCGGCGTGATGATCGGTATTTTTTTCCACATGCTCAACGGCCTGTTCTCGAGCTTGGGCGTGATCAACAGCTGGTCGCCGTTGTCGAGCGCGATTGCGCCTTCGGTGCTCTTCCTGCTGGCGGCGATGGGGATGATCTGGTGGGTCGAGCGGCGCTGATCGCCGTTCAGCTCATGACGAGCCGGGTGCCGGCGATCCGGTCGTGCAGGAATTGCCCGTCGCGGTCGAGCAGCGCCCAGAGAATCCCGATACCGCCCAGCGCGACGCTCGGCCAGCACAGCAGGTAGCGCAGCAAGGCCTGCGCCGGGCGAACGGGCATTCCTTCAAGGGTCACCAGGCGGATGCGCCAGGTTTTCATCGCCAGCGTTTGCCCGCCATTGCACCAGAACCACAGAAAATAGATCATGAGGACCAGAAAGAAGTGCGCCTGCAGCGTCGTTGGCGTCGCCACGCGATGGGTGAATGCGCCGATCAGGGTGTGCGGGAGCGCCAGAAATAGCGCCAGTACGGCAACCAGGAGTAGCGCTTCATAGACCATGCTGGCCAGCCGGCGCAAAAGCCCCGGCGGCGGGTTGTGACCGGGAACAGGCATCAGGGACGGGGTGTTGTTGTCGTATCGACGGGCGCACTGCTAGCCGCGGCTTGCGGCGTGGCTGCGCTGGGACTCGGTGGGGTGGTAGCCGCAGGTGTCGCTGCGGTGGGCGTTACGCCCGGCGCGGCGGGCGGTATGGCGGCTGTCGCCGGGCGTCCCGGCTTGGCGACCGGTCTGACGGCCGCCTGTTGCTTATGCTTCTCTTTTTCCTCTTCCGGCAGGTTGGAGTATTCCTCCCACTTCTGCTTCAATTCCTGCTTTTTTTCCGTCGGCAACAGATTGACCGTCTGGAATTTTTCGCGCGCCAAGCGCCGTTGTTCGGGCGTCAGTTTCCCCCATTCCTGCATTTGCCCCTGAATACGGCGCTGTTCATCGGGGGGCATGGTGGAAAAGCGTCCGGCAATTCCGATCCATTTCTTGCGGCGATAGTATTCCATCGCATCCCAGTCGCCACCGAGTGGCGCAAGGACGGTTTTCTGCTGCACCGTCAACTCATTCCATTTCGGTTGCGGCGGCGTCGCAATGACAGACGGGTTGGGCGTCGCCGCCCAACCCGTAACTGTCAGCAAACTGCTGAGGGTTACTGCGACGAGGTGCTTTTTAACCATGCATCGAAGCCCTTGTCGGTTAAGGCGCCAATCGGTAGATCGTCGGCGAGCAGTGCGCTGTCGATGGCTTCAAGTTCGGTGATCTGCTGGTCGGCGTGCCAGAAAGTGTAGGACGCGACGCCGAGCAAAACGGCAAGCGCCATCAATACCTGTTTCAGGTGCAGGTTGTCGAACTGGTGGTGGATAAAGCTGCCGGCGGCGGCCAGCACCGACTGATGTACGGCGATCTTTTGGTGCGCCAGCGCGCGCTCCCTTGCCGCTGCAAGGCGGTCGAGCGTGGCGGGCGGCAGATCGTGCAGCCCCCGGTTCAGGTGCTGTCTGACCTTGTAGCCAAAATGAAATTCGTTCATAGCGTGATTCCTTTTGCTTTCAGTGCTGCCGCCAGCGTGTGGTTGGCGCGCGAGCAATGCGTCTTGACGCTGCCTTCCGAGCAGCCCATCGCCGAAGCGGTCTCGGCAACGTCCATGTCTTCCCAGTAACGCATGATGAAGGCTTCGCGTTGACGTGCAGGCAAGGCTTTTATTTCTTTCTCAATGATGTCAAGAACTTGCGCTTGCTGCAGCTGGCCGTCAGGCGTATTCGGTGTATAGGACCCCGATTCGACGGCAATGGTTTCCAGCGGGTCGTAATCTTCGTCATCGTTCGGTGATAGCGCTGAAAGCAGCGTCGTCCACAGCGAACGCACCTTGCTGCGCCGATAGTAGTCGCGAATCGTGTTTTGCAGGATGCGCTGGAAGAGCATCGGCAGCTCTTCGGCCGGGCGGTCGCCATATTTTTCGGCGAGTTTCATCATCGCGTCCTGGACGACGTCGAGCGCGGATTCTTCGTTGCGCACGGCAAACATCGCCTGCTTGAACGCACGGCGCTCGGTCGCGGCGAGAAAGTCCGATAGTTCGCGTTGGCTGGCCAGAGCGGGAATCCTTTGGTGTTGTTGGGCGGGGGACGCTTCCCTCGAGACGCCCATTTCGGCCTACGCCTTGACCAATCGAGGTCTAACCTTTAACGTTACAGGTTTTTTCGAGCAATCAGATTGGTAAGGCGACGGCAATGATGATGACCGGTGCGGAGATTGTAATCAGGTGCCTGCAGGAAGAAAAGGTCGAATATGTATTCGGCTATCCCGGCGGTGCGGTCCTCCATATATACGACGAGTTGTTCAAGCAGGACAAGGTCAAGCATATCCTCGTTCGCCATGAGCAGGCAGCCGTGCATGCGGCCGATGGTCTGGCGCGCTCGTCGCACAAGGTTGGCGTCGCCTTGGTGACCTCCGGCCCCGGTGCGACCAACGCCGTCACGGGTATCGCGACCGCGTATATGGACTCGATTCCGCTGGTCGTCATCTCCGGGCAGGTGCCTTCGGCCTACATCGGTCAGGATGCCTTCCAAGAGTGCGATACGGTCGGCATCACCCGTCCCTGCGTGAAGCACAACTTCCTGATCAAGGATGTCCGCGACATCGCGGCGACGATGAAGAAGGCTTTCTACATCGCCAGCAGCGGCCGTCCAGGTCCCGTTGTCGTTGATATTCCGAAGGATATCACCGCCAACAAGTGCGAATTCGACTACCCGAAGACGATCCAGATGCGTTCGTACAATCCGGTGGTCAAGGGGCATCTCGGGCAGATCAAGAAGGCCGTGCAACTACTGCTCGAAGCCAAGCGCCCGATGATTTACACCGGCGGTGGCGTGATCCTGTCGAATGCCGCCGAGCAGTTGACCAAGCTGACGCGTCGTCTCGGTTTCCCGATCACCAATACGCTGATGGGGCTTGGTTCCTATCCGGCGACCGATCCGCAGTACCTCGGCATGCCCGGCATGCACGGTACGGTCGAGGCCAATATGGCGATGCAGCACAGCGATGTCCTGCTGGCCATCGGCGCCCGCTTTGACGACCGCGTGATCGGCAATCCCGATAATTTCAGTTCAATTCCGCGCAAGATCATTCACATCGACATCGATCCTTCGTCGATCTCCAAGCGGGTCCGGGTCGATGTGCCGATCGTCGGCAATGTCCCGGACGTGCTCGAAGAAATGCTCAAGCTGCTCGACGCCGAAGCAGCGAAACCGGACGCGGCCGCACTCGCCGACTGGTGGCAGGATATCGAAGGCTGGCGTGGCAAGCAGTGCATGAAGTACAAGCACAAGAAAAACGTCATCATGCCGCAGTACGTCATCGAAAAGCTCTACGAGGTTACGGGCGGCAACGCCATCGTGACTTCCGACGTGGGGCAGCACCAGATGTGGGCGGCGCAGTACTACAAGTTCGACAAGCCGCGGCGCTGGCTGAATTCGGGTGGTCTGGGCACCATGGGTGTCGGCCTGCCCTACGCCATGGGCGCGGCTTTTGCCAACCCGGACATGCCAATCGCCTGCATCACCGGCGAAGCGTCGATCCAGATGTGTATCCAGGAGTTGTCGACGGCCAAGCAGTTCCGCTTGCCGATCAAGATTCTCTGCCTGAACAACCGCTATCTGGGCATGGTTCGCCAGTGGCAGGAGATGTTCTACGGCAGCCGCTACTCCGAGTCCTACATGGATTCGCTGCCCGACTTCGTCAAACTCGCCGAGGCCTATGGCCACATCGGTATCCGCGTCGAAAAGCCCGAAGACGTCGAGGCCGCATTGAAGAAGGCCTTCGTCGATCACAAGGACGAGTGCGTTTTCATCGACTTCCTCACCGATCAGAAAGCCAACGTTTTTCCGATGGTAGCGGCGGGCAAGGGCCTGTCCGAGATGATCCTGGCCGAAGATCTGTAAGAGGACGACAAGATGCGACACATTATTTCGATTCTGCTGGAAAACGAAGCCGGTGCACTTTCGCGCGTGGCCGGACTGTTCTCGGCGCGCGGCTACAACATCGAGACGCTGACCGTAGCGCCGACCGAGGATCTCTCGCTGTCCCGCCTGACCATTGTCACCTCGGGCTCCGATGAAGTGATCGAGCAGATCACCAAGCAACTGAACAAGCTGGTCGACGTGATCAAGGTCGTCGATCTCTCCGAAGCGGCGCACATCGAGCGCGAGCTGATGCTGATCAAGGTTCGCGCGACCGGCAAGGACCGCGACGAGGTGAAGCGCCTGGCCGATATTTTCCGCGGCCGCATCATCGACGTCACCGAGTCGACCTACGTGATCGAACTCACCGGTACCGGCGCCAAGCTCGACGCCTTTATCCAGGCGCTCGATGCCGGCCTGATCCTCGAAACCGTCCGTACCGGCGTCAGCGGCATCGGTCGCGGCGACCGTATCCTCAAAGTTTAATCAGACCGTTCACCAGAACAAATCCGCACGAAAGGAATCCCCATGAAAGTTTATTACGACAAGGACGCCGACCTCTCCCTGATCAAGGGCAAGAAGGTCACCATCGTTGGTTACGGTTCGCAGGGCCACGCTCACGCCCAGAACCTGAACGATTCCGGCGTCAAGGTGACGGTTGGTCTGCGCAAAGGCGGCGCTTCGTGGAGCAAGGCCGAGAAGGCCGGCCTCAAGGTCGAGGAAGTCGCCAAGGCGGTCAAGGGCGCCGACGTCGTGATGATCCTGCTGCCGGATGAAAACATTCCGCAGGTCTACAACGAAGATGTCGCCCCGAACATCAAGAAGGGCGCCGCGCTGGCCTTCGCGCACGGCTTCAACGTGCACTACAATCAGGTCATCCCGCGCGACGATATCGACGTCATCATGGTTGCGCCGAAGGGCCCTGGTCACACCGTGCGTTCCGAGTACCTGAAGGGTGGCGGCGTGCCGTCGCTGATCGCGGTGCATCAGGACAAGTCCGGCAAGGCCAAGGACATCGCGCTGTCCTACGCAGCTGCCAACGGCGGCACCAAGGGTGGCGTGATCGAGACCAATTTCCGCGAAGAAACCGAGACCGACCTCTTCGGCGAACAGGCCGTGCTCTGCGGCGGTGCCGTCGAGCTGGTCAAGATGGGCTTCGAAACCCTGACCGAAGCCGGCTACGCGCCGGAAATGGCCTACTTCGAGTGCCTGCACGAACTCAAGCTGATCGTCGACCTGATGTACGAAGGAGGCATCGCCAACATGAACTATTCGATCTCGAACAACGCCGAGTACGGCGAGTACGTGACCGGTACGGAAGTGATCAACGAAGAGTCGCGCTACGCCATGCGTGCTGCCCTGAAGCGCATCCAGAGCGGTGAGTACGCGAAGATGTTCATCCAGGAAGGCAAGACCAACTATCCTTCGATGACCGCGCGTCGCCGTCTGACTGCCGAACACCAGATCGAAGTGGTTGGTGCCAAGCTGCGCGACATGATGCCGTGGATCAAGAAGAACAAGCTCGTCGACCAGACCAAGAACTAATTTTGGGTGGTTGCTCGGCAGGGCGTCGTTGCTCGCGCTTGCCGTACTAACGTACTGTCAGCGCGCTCGCGCCTAGCTCTGCCTTCGCTTTGGGCGGTGTCACTTGCTGACCCGCCCAAAGTTTTGATTGGGATTCAAATGAACTATCCGCATCCGATTATCGCCAAGGAAGGCTGGCCCTTCATTGCCGGCGCTTTTGTTTTGGCCCTGCTGGCTTCCAAGGCCGGTTTCTGGTCGCTGCCGTTCTGGGTGGTTTTCATTTTTTGTGTGCAGTTTTTCCGCGATCCGGCGCGTGTCATTGCCGGCGGGCCGAAGAGCGTGGTTGCGCCGGCCGATGGACGCATCGTCGTCGTCGAAGAGGCCGACGATCCCTACCTGAAGCGTCGGGCGCTTAAGGTCAGCGTGTTCATGAACGTGTTCAACGTGCATTCAAATCGCGCGCCGATCGAGAGTGCCGTGCAGCAGAAGTGGTACATCCCGGGCAGTTTTCTCAACGCCGATCTGAACAAGGCCTCGCTCGAGAACGAGCGTTGCGCCCTGCACCTGAAGACGAGCGACGGGCGCGATGTTACCTGTGTGCAGATCGCCGGTCTGGTGGCGCGCCGCATCCTGAACTACGTCGACGCCGGAACGAAGCTCGTGGCTGGTCAGCGCTATGGCTTTATCCGCTTCGGCTCGCGCGTCGATCTTTACCTGCCGCTGGACAGCAAAGTGAAGGTGGTGATTGGTGAAAAAGTGTATGCTTCGAGCACTATTTTGGCTGAACTAGCCTGACCCTGTTCAAGAACGCGATGCCGGAAATCAAGCCCCGCAAGACCCTGTTCAATCCCGAGTTGCGTCGGCGCGGCATCTACGTGCTGCCCAACCTGTTCACGACCGCCGCGCTGTTCTGTGGCTTCTTCGCCATCGTGCAGGCGATGAAAGGCAGTTTCGAGCAGGCGGCGGTGGCGATCTTCATCGCCATGGTTCTCGACGGGCTTGACGGCCGTGTGGCGCGTCTGACGCGCACGCAAAGCGCTTTCGGCGCCGAATTCGATTCGCTGTCCGACATGGTTTCCTTCGGCGTCGCGCCGGCGCTGGTGACCTATGCCTGGGCGCTGAAGGACATGGGGCGTCTCGGCTGGATCGCCGCGTTCATCTACTGCGCCGGTGCTGCGTTACGTCTGGCGCGCTTCAACACGACGCTGGAAGTGACCGACAAGCGTTATTTCCAGGGCCTGCCCAGCCCGGCTGCAGCCGCGCTGGTCGCCGGTTTCGTCTGGGTGATGATCGACAAGGATATCGCCGGTGCCGACGTGCGCTGGATCGCCTGCGCGCTGGTGATGTTTGCCGGCATCACGATGGTGACCAACGTCCGCTTCTACAGCTTCAAGGACATCAATCTGCGGCGCAGCGTCCCCTTCATCTTCATCGTGGCTATTGCCCTTGCTTTCGCCGTGATCTCCTATGACACGCCGGTTGCGTTGTTCGGCCTCTTCGTCGTCTATTCCCTTTCGGGATACGTGCTCGCGCTGACCCGCATCGCGCGTCGCAAGCGCACCGCAAACGTCCAATAAGCCCGCCTAGCCGTGGCTGGTCGGAAAACGCATTTCGACTGCGCTGCCGCCTAGCGTCGGCGAACGTGTGATCTTCACTTCGGCGCCGTGCTGGCGCGCAACCTGTCGTACGATCGCCAGTCCCAGCCCGCAGCCATCTCCCTTGCTTGCCGGCAGCCGATAGAAGCGTTCGAACACCTTTTCGCGCGCCGCTTTGGGAATGCCGGGGCCGCTGTCTTCGACGGACAGGATGGCGCCGTATGCCGTCGCGCGGCAGCCGACGGTGATGCTGCCCGGGGCTGGCGTGTAATGAATCGCGTTGTCGATCAGATTGCCGAGCGCTTCCTGCAGGAGCAGCCGCGATCCCCGGACATGGGTGGGCGACAGATCAAACCCCAGGTCGAGGCCGGCGGCGATTGCGCGTGGCAGCGCGATTTCGGCGACTTCGCGGACGACCGCAGCGAGGTCGATCGCCTGGTCGGCGCTGCCGTCTTTCGGTTCGGCGCGGGCCAGCGCCAGCAATTGCTGAACCAGGTGCGCCAGACGTTGCGCGGCGCCGAGTATCTGCTCGAGTTGCGGGCGCGCTTCGCGTTCCGGTTCGCGCAGCGCCACTTCCACCTGCGTTTGCAGTGCCGCGATCGGTGTCCGGAGTTGGTGCGCGGCGTCCGAGACGAAGTGGCGTTGAGCGAGCAGCGATTCGTCCAGGCGCAGCAGCAGCTGATTGAGTTCGTCGACGACCGGCTGGATCTCCTCGGTCAGTCCCTCGGCGACGATCGGTCGCAGATCGCTGTGCGAGCGCCTGGCCAGTTGTTGCCGGAGTTCGTCGAGCGGACGCAGGCCGGAGCGGATGCCTATCCAGACCAGCGCCAGCGTCGCCAGCACCAGCCCGAGCTCGGGCAGCAGCATGCCGAGGAGAATTTCCCAGACCAGGTTGTTGCGTTTGACCAGGGTTTCCGCGGCGAGAATGATCAGCGGCAGACCGTCGCGTTCGGTAAATAGCGCGGCGACACGAACCGGTTTGCCGCCAATCTCGGCATCGTAATACAGCCGGTTTTCCTCGGGCGTGACGTTGGGCGGCGCCGGCAGTGCGGCATCTCCGGCAACCTCGCGGCCATCGGCGGTCAGCACGCGGAAGAAAATCTGGTCGTATTTGTCGGTCAGCAAGATCTCCTGCGCGGCCTTCGGGAGATTCAGGGTGACCGCACCCTGGTTCGCCTGGATCTGGCCGGCCAGCGCGTGCGCCGTATCGAGCAGTGCGCGGTCGTAGGCGCGGATCGCGCTGCCCAGCGCGACGGAATAAGCGGTCAGCGCGCCAGCCGCGAGCAGCAGGAGCATGGCCGGCAGCAGCCAGCGCAGCAACTGGCGGCGCAGGCTGCTGCCGGTTTTTGCCTTGCTCCTGACGGAGGCAGCCGCGCCGGCCTCGTGCCGTGAGTTCGCTTTGCTACGGCGCTGCGTCATCCGGCTTTTCGAGATAGTAACCAAGGCCGCGTACGGTGCGGATGACGATGCCGGCCGGCTCCAGTTTGACGCGCAGGCGCGAGATGAATTTCTCCACGGCGTTGGGCGTAATTTCGTCCTCCCAGCTGTAGAGCGATTCCATGATCTGCTCCTTGCTGACGATGCGGTTGGCGCGCGTCGCCAGATATTCGAGGGCGGCCCATTCGCGCGCACTCAGATCGAGCGGCTGATCGTCGAGCCAGGCGCGTTTGCCGTTCGTGTCGAGGGTCAGCTTGCCCAGCGTCAGCATCGGCTCCGGCGCGGCGCGTCCCCGGCGAATCAGTGCGCGGACGCGGGCTTCGAGTTCGCGCAGGGCGACCGGTTTGACGAGATAGTCGTCGGCGCCGAGATCGAGCAGGCGCACGCGCTCCTCAAGCGCTTCGCGCGCCGACAGGATCAGCACCGGCAGGCGCTGTTTGCGGCTGCGCAGGCGCTGCAGAATTTCGCTGCCTTCCAGTCCCGGCAGGCCGAGATCGAGGATCGCCAGCTCATAGGGCTGGTCGGTGAGCCAGCCATCGGCCTGTTTTCCGTCCATCGCCCAGTCCACGATGTAGCCGGACTGGCGGAGAGCGCGCGACAGGCCATCGGCCAGCAAAGTGTCGTCTTCAGCGATCAGGATACGCATTGGGGTTCCGGGTCAGTCCTTGGTCAGTATGCCTTTCTACAATACCAGCCTCTTTCGGTAGGTGGAACTCATGATCGTTGTGCGCTGGCTTTTCGTCTTTCTGCTTACCGCGATGGCGGCGACCCTGGCCCGTGCGGCCGGGGAGGGCGCGCTGCGCTTGTCGTTGCCGGAAGCGGAACGCTTGTGGCAGGAGCACAACCGCGAGGTCAAGCTGGCCAGGGTGGCGGTGCGCGGCGCCGAAGCGGATCTGGTCGCCGCCGGGCAGGCGCCGAACCCGCAGCTGTCGCTCAACGTCGCTTCGCTCAGCCCGCAGGACGGGGTCGGCGCGGGCGGCCTGCGCGAAAAGCAGATGGACAGCATCCTGCGCCTCGAACAGTTGATCGAGCGCGGCGACAAACGCGAATTGCGCGCGCAGTCCGCCGGGGCGAAGCTGGAGGCGACGCAGCGTGATTTCGACGAGACCCGGCGCCAGCAGCGCCTGGCCTTGTGGAGCGCCTACTACGACCTGTTGCTGGCGCAGGAAAAGAAAGGTTCCGCCGAAGACACCGCCGCTTTGTATGCCCGCAGCCTGGCGGCTGGCGAGGCCCGGCTGAAGGCGGGCGATATTTCCCTGAGCGATCGTTCGCGCTTGCGCGTCGAGAAACTGCGCGCCGACAACGATGCGCGGCAGGCCGTGGCGGATTGGGAACGGGCGCAGTTGGCGCTGGCTTATCTGACCGGCGAGGAAACCCGCGCCAGTCAGCTGGTCGCCGCCGATGCCTGGCCGGCGCTTGCTGCCGACGCGGCGGGGGGGGAGGCCAACATCGCGCAGCGTCCTGACGTGCGGGCGGCGCAGGCGCGTCTGGTGGCGGCCGAAGCGGCGCGGGATCTGGCGCGTTCGCTGAAGAAGCGCGACGTCACGGTCGGCGTGCAGCTCGAACACAATCTACAGAATGCGCCGCGCAACAGCTTCGGCTTTGGCGTCAGCGTGCCGCTTTTCGTGCGTTACGAATACGAAGGCGAGATTGCGCGCGCCGAAGCTGACCTGCAGCTGGCGCGCGAACAGCTGGAACGCCTCGTCGCACAGGCGCTGGGCGACGCCGATCAGGCGCGCAGCCAGCTGGCGGCCAGCGCGGAACGCCGTCAGCGTTTCGAGAACGAATTGCTGGCCGACGCCGAGCGCGTGGCCAGCGCCGCCGAGTTCGCCTACGGCAAAGGCGCCATGGGGTTGATCGATCTGCTCGACGCACGCCGCACCTGGCGCCAGGTCCGGCTCGAAGCCGCGCAGGCGCGCGCCGATTACGCCAAGGCGCAAGCTGCCTGGCGCATGCTCACCGCTTGGGAAAAACCATAAGCCATGAAATATAGAAATTGCACGATCCCCGCCCTGCTGCTCTGCAGCGCGCTGCTTGCCGCCTGTGGCCAGGGGGGGGAAGAGAAGAAGGATGTGCCGCCCGTCGTAGACGGCGAGCGCGTGATCTTTGCTGAAGCCGACAAGGCCGCGACTTTCCTTCGGACCGAAACGGTTGCCCGGGACGAGGGTTCGATTCTGCGCTTGCCGGGGCGCCTGGTCTGGGATGAAGACCGGACGGTGCGCATCTTTCCGCAACTGGCCGGGCGCGTCTTGCGCCTGCATGCCGATGTCGGGTCCGAGGTGAAAGCCGGGCAGCCTCTGGCCACGCTTTCCTCGCCGGATTTCGGGCAGGCGCACGCCGATCTGAAAAAGGCCGAGGCCGATGCGCGGCTTGCGCAGCAGGCGCTGGAACGCAGCCGCGAGTTGCTGGCGGCCGGCGTCATTGCGCAGAAGGACGGGCAGCAGGCCGAGGCGGATCACGCACGCGCCGCGGCCGAAGCCGAGCGTGCCGGCAGCCGATTGAAGCTGCTCGGCCGCGCCGGCAATAGCGTCGATCAGAGCTATACGCTGGCAAGCCCGATCGCCGGCACGGTCGTCGAGCGCAATCTCAATCCGGGGCAGGAGTTGCGTTTCGACCAGGTGACGCAGGCGCCGTTTGTCGTGACCGACCCCTCGTCCCTGTGGATACAACTCGACGCATCCGAAGCCGATCTTCCCGACGTGCGCCAGGGCGCCAGCTTTCAGCTGGAGATCAGCCAGTATCCCGGCGAGAAATTTGCCGGAACGATCGCGCGGGTCGCCGATTTCGTCGACCCGGTGGCGCGGACCGTCAAGGTACGCGGGCTGGTGCCGAACGCCGGACGGCGGCTGAAGGGCGAGATGTTCGCCAGCGCGCTGCTTGCGCTGCCGCCATCGAGGCATCTGCGCGTCGATTCCCGGTCGGTGTTTCTGATCGGCGCCAAGCGTTTCGTCTTCGTCGAGGAATCGCCGGGCCATTACCTGCGGCGTGGCGTGGAAATCCGCGCCGAGCGCGATGGCCGGGCCGAGGTGTCGAGCGGCCTCGCGATCGGCGATAAAGTCGTTGTCGAGGGGAATCTCAATCTGCTGAAATTCTTCAAGTCGGCCCCACTGGCGGACCAGCAATGATCCGCCGTATCGTCGCATTCGCGCTCTATCAGCCGCTGTTCATCGTCCTCGGCCTGGTGCTGTTCATCGGCGTCGGCGTCGCTGCGTTCCAGTCCCTGCCGGTCGAGGCTTTTCCCGACGTGACCGACACCCAGGTCACCATCGTGACGCTCTATCCCGGGCGGGCGCCGGAGGAGGTCGAAAAGCAGGTCACCGTGCCGCTCGAAATCGCGCTGGCCGGCATGCCGAATGCAATCCGTATGTTCTCGCACACGCAGTTCGGCCTGTCGTTCATCGTCATCACCTTCGACGACAAACCCTCGCTGTTCATCGCGCGGCAGTTGGTGCAGGAGCGTCTGCGCGGCCTCGATCTGCCGCCGGGCGTCGAGCCGGATCTGGCGCCGCCGGCGACCGCGACCGGCGAGATCTATCGCTACCGCCTTACCGCACCGCATCTGAAGCCGGTTGAACTGCGCACCCTGCAGGACTGGACGGTGGCGCGGCAGCTCAAGCAGGTGCCCGGAATCGCCGATGTCGTGTCGCTCGGCGGGCCGGTCAAGCAGTACGAAGTGCGCCCGAATCTCGCCCGCCTGCGCGATTACAAAATCACGCTCGGGCAGTTGTTTACCGCACTGTCGCGGGCCAACGCCAATTCCGGCGGCGGTTCGGTGGCGCAGGGGCGGCAGCAGTTCCTGATTCGCGGCATCGGCTTGCTGCGCTCGTCGGCCGATATCGGCATGGTCGTGGTCGACGAGAACAAGGGAACGCCGGTGCTCGTGCGCGACCTCGCCGAGGTCGTCGAGGCAAGCCAGCCGGAGCAGGGCATCGTTGGCTATAACGACGAGGACGACGTGGTGTCGGGCATTGTCCTGCTGCGCAAGGACGAGAATCCATCGCTGGCGATCGAGGCGCTGAAGGCCAAGGTGGCCCAGCTCAATCAGGGCGGCCTGCCGAAAGGCGTCGAGATCAAGCCCTTTTACGATCGTTCGTGGCTGATCAGCAAGACGCTGACGACGGTGTTCTCCAATTTGCTGGAAGGCGCGCTGCTGGTCGCCGCCGTGCTCTATCTCTTTCTCGCCAATATCCGCGCCGCGGCGATTGTCGCGCTGGTCATTCCACTGGCCTTGCTGGGGACCTTCATCGGTCTTTCCGTGATGAAGATCCCGGCCAATCTGCTCTCCCTCGGCGCCATGGATTTCGGGATTATCGTCGATGGCGCGGTGATCGTGATCGAAAACATCTTTCGCCGTCTCGGCGAGGGCGCCAGCCTGCAAAATGCCAAGCAACGCGTGCAGATCATCGAGGAGGCGGTTGCCGAGGTCGGGCGGCCGACCGTCTTCGCCATGGTCATCATCATCGTCGCCCATTTGCCGATCTTCACCATGCAGCGCCACGAGGGAAAGATTTTTGCCCCGATGGCTTATTCGGTGGTGGCCGCGCTGATCGTCGCGCTGATCGCCGCGCTGACGCTGGTGCCTTTCTTCAGCAAGGTGGCGCTGACCGGGAATATTCCGCACGAGGAAAATTTCCTGATGCGCTGGTTTCATCGCTGGTACGAACCGGCGCTCAAGTGGGCGCTGGCGCATACCCGGATCGTCCTCAGCGCAGCGCTGCTCGCGCTGGGCGGCGCGCTGGCCTTGGTGCCTTTCCTCGGCACCGAGTTTCTGCCGGAGCTCAACGAAGGGTCGATCTGGATCAACATGTCGCTGCCGACCTCGGTTTCCGTCGGCGAAGCGAAGAGCGAAATGCGCAAGCTGCGCGCGCTGGTCGGCAGCTTCCCCGAGGTCAGCGCCGTCGTTTCCAAAGCTGGCCGGCCGGACGACGGTACCGATCCGAAAAACATCAACATGGCGGAAATGCTCGTCGAATTGAAGCCGGACGCCGAGTGGCGGCCGGGCATGAGCAAGGACAAGCTGATCCGCGAGATGGAGGACAAGATCAACGATATCCCCGGCGTCGAGCCGACCTTCTCGCAGCCGGTGCGCGACCAGATTCTCGAGTCCATTTCGCAGATCGACGGCCAGATCGTGATCAAGATTTTTGGCGACGATCTCGGCGTGCTCAAGGAGCAGGGCAACCAGCTGATCGCCAGGATCGGCAACGTGCCGGGCGTCGTGCGCGCCTTCATCGACCGCGAGGGCGAACTGCCGCAGTATCTGCTCGAGATCGATCGTGCCGCGGCGGCCCGCTACGGGCTGAATGTCGCCGACATCCAGGATGTGATCGAGACGGTTCTCGCTGGCAAGGCGGCGACCCAGTTGTGGGAGGGCGAGAAGCACTTTGGCGTCGTCGTCCGCCTGCCCGAGGAGCAGCGCGCGCTGGATCATCTGAAGGACGTTCTGGTGCCGACGCCAAGTGGTGCGCAGATTCCGCTCGCCAACGTGGTGAGTTTCAAGCTGGCCAGTGGCGCAATGAATATCGCCCGCGAGAACGGGCGGCGCGTTCTCGCGATCGGCGTTTTCCTGCGCGACCGCGACATGGGCAGCGTCGTCGCCGATATGAAGGAACAGGCAAAAGACCTGAAACTGCCGGAGGGTTACTCGATCAACTGGTCGGGCGAGTTCGAGAACCAGGAGCGGGCCATGGCGCGGCTGATGCTCGTCGTGCCGCTGTCGATCCTGCTCATCTTCGTGCTGCTGTTCGATGCCTTCAAGTCGTTCAGGCATGCCCTGCTGATCATCGCCAACATTCCCTTCGCCCTGATCGGCGGGATTCTGGCGCTCTTCCTGTCGGGGATTCCGCTCTCGGTCTCGGCGGCGATCGGCTTCATCGCGCTGTTCGGACAGGCGGTGCTCAACGGCGTGGTGATGGTGACCTACTTCAATCAGCTGAAGAGCCACGGCCTCGACAACTATCAGGCCGTGCTGCAGGGCTCGCTGACCCGCTTGCGCACGGTGCTGATGACCGCGCTGCTGGCCATGCTCGGCCTGCTGCCGATGGCGCTGTCGCACGGTATCGGCTCGGAGACGCAGCGGCCGCTGGCGCTGGTGGTGATCGGCGGTCTGCTGTCGGCCACCCTGCTCACCCTGTTTGTTCTGCCGACGCTCTATCACTTCATCGCAACGCATCCGCGATTGGCCAAGGCCTTGCATTGACGAGGCAACGTGCGCTTCGCTATGACCTAAGTCTTAAATGTTGCAAAATGTTACACTAAGCCCTTTTAGTGCTGCGGTATTGCGAGGGCGTTTTGTCAGAAGGAATCATGCTGGTAACGGGAGCCACCGGCTTTCTCGGTGGGGCGGTCGCCGCTCGTCTGCTCGAGGCGCCGCTTTGGCAACGCAGCCTCTTTCTCGTGCGCGGCAATAGCGTCGAGGCGGCGCGCAACCGTCTGATCCATCGTTTGCGCAGTTTCGGCGTCGACGAACCGCGCCTGCAGCGGCTGGGTGCCGAGCAGATTCTGCTCGGCGACCTCAACGACACGGCGGGGTGGCGCAACGATCCCCGCCTGCATTCGGTCACGCATGTGATTCATTGCGCGGCGATGGCGTCTTTTGGTCGTTCGGAAGGGATCTGGGCGACCAATGTCGATGGAACGATCGCCCTCGCCAAGGCGCTGCAAGGTTGCGCGCAACTCGAGCGTTTTGTTTACGTCGGTACGGCCATGGTTTGCGGCGCCGATGCACCGACGCCGGTGGCCGAGGATTACGTTCCGGAAGAGCTGCCGGTCGATATCGTCGAATATACGATCAGCAAGCGCGAGGCCGAGGCGGCGCTGCGGCGAAATTTTCCGCTGCTGCCGCTGGTCGTTGCCCGGCCGTCGATTGTCGTCGGTCACACGCACCTCGGCTGCACGCCTTCCGGCAGCATCTTCTGGGTCTTCCGCCTGGCACTCGGGCTGGGGGTGTTCCCCTGCGGATTCGATACGCGTATCGATGTCGTGCCGGTCGACTATGTGGCCGACGCCCTGCTGCTGCTGGCGCAAAAGCCCGCGCTGGCGCACGACCTGTATCACATCGCCTCCGGCGAGGCGGCGGCGTGCTCCTTCCGCGAAATTGACGTGGCAATGGCGGCTTCGCTGGGGCGCCCGCTGCGGGAGGACTACCGGATGCTGCCGTACGAAGAGATCGTTTTGCTGCAGCGCGATTTCGAAAACCGGATCGGCCCCTGCAATCGTCGCGTGATGTTGCGCGCGATCAAGACCTACGGCGAGTTTTCGGCGCTCGGTCTGCTCTTCGACAACCACCGCCTGCTCGCCGAGGGTATGCCGCCGCCGCCGCGTTTCGACAGTTACGCCGGCGTGTGCGCCGTCACCAGTGCCGGGCTGACGATTGCCGAGCAGATGCACGCCGATTTCAAGTAGTTTTTGGTCGTGCTGCGCTGTGCAGAACCCGCATTGACAGCGTTATTCGAAACTGTTTATAGTCCGCCGCATGGCTACGTTTTTGCATCCCCGCTTTCTTTCTCTACGCGCCTTGCTGCTGGCTCGGCCGCTGCTGCGCGTCGCGCGCTAAAAAATTCTCTCCCCAATTTGCGTAGTTTCGTTCGGTTGCTCCGTCAGGGCTGCCGCTACAGGATATTGACATCCGGAGTCGTGAAATGACGAATAAATCAAAAGACCATTTGGTGATTTTTGATACCACCTTGCGCGACGGCGAGCAGAGTCCGGGCGCTTCGATGACCCGGGAAGAAAAGCTGCGCATCGCACGCCAGCTCGAGCGCATGCGAGTGGACGTAATCGAGGCCGGTTTCGCGGCTGCTTCGCCGGGCGATTTCGAGGCGATCAAATCGATCGCCGAAGTGATCAAGGATTCGACGATCTGCTCGCTTGCCCGCGCCAACGAAAACGACATCCGGCGGGCCGGCGAGGCGATCCGCCCGGCCGCGCGCGGCCGGATTCACACCTTCATCGCGACCAGCCCGATCCACATGGAGAAGAAGCTGCGCATGACGCCCGATGAGGTCGTTGCCGCGGCGGTGCAGTCCGTGCATTGGGCGCGCGAATATACCGACGACGTCGAGTTTTCGGCCGAGGATGCGGTGCGCTCGGACGTCGATTTTCTCTGCCGTGTTTTCGAAGCGGTGATCAAGGCCGGCGCCAAAACGATCAACGTTCCCGATACCGTCGGCTACAGCGTTCCTTCGGTCTGGGGCGATCTCATGCGCACTCTGATCGAACGCGTTCCCGGCGCCGATCAGGTGATCTGGTCGACGCACTGCCACAACGACCTCGGCATGGCTGTCGCCAATTCGCTGTCGGCGGTGCTCGCCGGCGCGCGCCAGGTCGAATGCACGATCAACGGGCTCGGCGAACGCGCCGGCAATGCCTCGCTCGAAGAGGTGGTGATGGCGGTGCGGACGCGCAGCGATCTCTTCCCGGTGCAAACGCGCATTGACGCGACGCAGATCGTTCCCGTCTCGAGGCTCGTTTCGCAGATCACCGGTTACGTTGTGCAGCCGAACAAGGCGGTGGTCGGCGCCAACGCCTTTGCGCACGAGTCCGGCATTCACCAGGACGGCGTGCTCAAGCACCGCGAAACCTACGAGATCATGCGCGCGGAAGATGTCGGCTGGGCGCAGAACAAGCTGGTGCTTGGCAAGCACTCCGGGCGCAACGCCTTCAAGTCGCGCCTGTCCGAACTCGGCATCGTCCTCGACAGCGAGGAGGCCTTGAATCTGACCTTTGCCCGTTTCAAGGATCTCGCCGACAAGAAGCACGAGATTTTCGACGAAGACCTGCAGGCGCTGGTTTCCGATGAAGCCCTGGCGCCGGAGGGGGAGCATTACAAGCTGGTCTACTCGCGCGTTTGCTCGGAAACCGGCGAGACGCCGGCGGCCAACGTGACGCTGACCGTCGGCGGCGTCGAGAAGAAAGCCTCGGGGATTGGCGGCGGGCCGGTCGATGCGACCTTCAAGGCGATCGAATCGATCGTTGCCAGCGGGGCCGAGTTGATGCTCTATTCGGTCAATGCCATTACCACCGGCACCGACGCCCAGGGCGAGGTGACCGTGCGGTTATCCAAGGATGGGCGCGTCGTCAATGGCAACGGAGCCGATACCGACATCGTGATCGCCTCGGCCAAGTCATATCTCAATGCCTTGAACAAGCTGCACTCCTCGCTCGAGCGAGTCAATCCGCAGGGCGACGTCTGATCGGGCGGGCCGGCGGAGATGAAAAGGGGCGGCCTGCAGCCGCTCTTTTTCATTGAGCCGAAGGGCGTGTGAGCCGGGCGTAGGCGACGGTGGCGCCAAAAAAGACGAGCGAGAGCAGCGTTTCGGCGACCGCCAGCCACTGGCCGGCACCGGTTTCCGTCGTCGCGCGCACGATGCCCTCGGTGAAATAGAGGAGGATTAGCATCGATGCCCACTGATAGGTGTAGCGACGGCCGTTAAGAATGCCGAACAGCGGCGCGAGCAGGGGCATGGACTTCAATATCAGCCAGGAGCCGCCGGGCTGGATCGGCGCCAGTCTGAGTTCCCAAGCGAGACAGAGAAAAATGAGTGCGATGAGGCTGGCGCAGGCGGTCAAATACAGGTTTCGGATCATCAATGGGGCCGCTTCGGTGCAGTTTCGGACATCACGTTATTATAGCGACCATATGATTCGTCCTCTTTTTCGTTTTCGCCCTTTCTGGGCGCGCATCTCTCGCCGCTTTTTTGAAGAGAACTTCGATCAGATCAGCGCGAGCCTGGCTTTTACCACGCTCCTCTCGCTGGTTCCGCTGGTTGCGCTGCTCCTCAGCCTCTTGGCGGTCGTTCCCTTCTTTGCCGGCCTGGTCGACCAGCTCGACCAGTATGTCGTGCGCAACCTGCTGCCCTTGGGCAGCGCGGGAACGATCGCCCAGTACGTACTGGAGTTTTCGCAGAAAGCGGCGAAAGTGACGTGGATCGGTTTGCTGCTGCTGGTGGCGACGGCTGTCTTGTTGCTGCTGACCATCGAGCGTGCGTTCAACCATGTCTGGTCGGTCGCCGAGCCGCGTCCGTGGTGGCGTCGCCTGCGGCTCTATGCGGTGGTGCTGGCGCTGTGGCCTGTAGTAGTCGGCGGGGTGGTTGCGGCGATCTCCTACGCGGTCACGACGTCGCTGGGCTTTGTCGATGAGCCGCCGTGGCTGCGTCGTTTCTTGTTCAACGGTATGGGCCTGGCTATTCCGGCCTTGTTCATCGGCGGCCTTTACTATGCGGTGCCCTACACCCGCGTGGAACCGCGCGATGCGGCGTGGGCCGGCTTGTTTGCCGCGCTGGGTTTTCTCTTGATGCAAAAGGCGTTCGAGTTCTATCTCTCGCACTTCCCTTCGTACACCGTGATTTACGGCGCCTTTGCGACGGTCCCGATTTTCCTGCTCTGGCTCTATCTGTCGTGGGCCGTCGTGCTGCTCGGCGCCTTGGTGGCGGCAACGCTCTCCGAATTCAGAAGCGACTAGTGGTCTGCCGGGGCTGGGCGGCCGTCGGGCTGAATCGAGAACACCTCGACGCTGGCGGTTTGCTCTTCGAGACGGGTGACGTGCACTTCGCGGATCTCGATATTCCCTTGCTCGATGATCAGGATCAGCCGTCCGTGCGGCGCGCGCAGCGCACCCGTCGGCACCACCAGTGTCGGCGTCAAGCGTAGCGGAGGGGTTTCGGGGAGGATCAGCGCGGGCTGGCGCATGTTTCTCGACACGCCGCTGGCGTCCGTTTGCAGTGCGAGGATCGCCGGTATCGCGCGCGGCGAGAGAATCTGCAAACCGAGTTCCAGATGCTCCGGGTTTTCGGACAAAGCCCAGCGGACAAGGCAGATCTGCCAGTCCTTGCCCGATTCGGTGCGGATTGCGGTGATGTCGCCAACGACCAGTTTCCCCGTTTTCCCGGTGACGTGCATGATTGCGTAGCCGTCCGGACTTTCATTGGTAATCATCCAGCTCGACACATCGGGCGCGTTTGTGTCGTCGTCGCGGAAATGCTGCCAAAGGCTTTCGAGGCCGGCACACAGCACCGCCCGGTAGTTTTGCCGGCGCCGCTGGAAACGGCGCTTTCCGGGCTGACCCCAGTAATTGGCAAGGCGGCGCAGGACGCCATGCCCCGTCGTGGTGTCGGCGAAAGCCGGCAGGCCGATCTGCTGCGCCGTGCTGCCGGCACTCAGCGCCGCCAGTTGCTTTTTGATCTGGTCGGCAAGGCGATCGCAGGAAAAGTAAAACACGCTGGCGTCCGGCGTGGCCGTCTTGCGCGTACAGGCAAAGGGCGGTGCGTCGCGGAACGGAGCGATCCAGAAAGTGCCGGCGCTGTCCGCCGGCGCTTCGCTCAGCGGCTCGGCACAGTCGGCAAAACGCTTGAGGTAGTCGGCGACGAAGTTGATTTCGCGCGAACTGAAGGATGCAGGCTGCGCGCAGCCGAGCAGCAGGGCCGAAAAATAGATCTGCCGCAGGCTGCTCTGTTCGCCGTCGGGGGTGCGTTCGGCAAGGTCAAGACCGCGGGCGATCGCGTAGGTCTGGTGCAGTTGCTGCCAGATGCCGGCGCCGGATGGCGCTGCGATCAGGTCGCTGATCAGCAGATGCTGCGCAAGCGCGTGCAGGGTTCGCCAGAGGGTGAAGTCCTTCGGCCGATGCAAGCCGCGAATCCGGTGCTCATCGAAGTCGCCAAGCGTCCGCGGCATGTCTTCGGCCAGCATTCGCAGCAGATCCTGCAGGCTGCGAACCATCTGCCTGATCTTGCGCGGTACGGGCAATGCCACGTCTGCCAGCGCCGGAAGCAATCTTGCGACGACCGAAACGCCTCGCGCATAAAGCTGGTCCAGCGCTTCGGCCCGCTGGTGCGTGCTTGCCTGCGTGTCACGCAGCGACAGCAGATGGGCGCGCAGGGGCGATAGTTCGTCGGCCGGCTCGAGAGAGGGCGGTGTATCCAGCCACTCGAGAATTTCGCGCATGCCGGCTTGGGCCAAGGCGGCGGCTTCTGCGCTGTCGGATTCGGAAACGGAGTCGGTCATGGTGCTCTGCAGAAGGCGCGGCCAATGAATGCAGGCCGCATTATACCCACGTGTCAAGGTGCCCGTGTAGATTGGTGTGTGCAGTCGAACAGCGTGGTGCGCCGGGGCGTTTCCCGGAGGATTCTTCATGCCGACTAATATCAGCTTGTTTTCTCGCGCTTTCTTGTTATAATCTTGCCCTTTTTCTGAATTCGGAAGAGATCACCAATGGTTGTCATTCGTCTCGCCCGCGGTGGCGCGAAAAAGCGTCCTTTCTACAATATGGTTGTGGCTGATTCGCGCACGCGTCGCGATGGTCGCTTCATCGAGCGCATCGGTTTCTACAACCCGCTCGCTTCCGCCACGGAAGAAGGTCTGCGAATTGCCGCCGATCGTCTGACCTACTGGCAGCAGCAGGGTGCCCAGTTGTCGCCGACCGTTGCCCGTCTGGTCAAGCAATCCGGCGCCAAGGCTGCAGCCTAACCGGCTGCGCACTGCATCCTTGCCTGATTCTGAAGTGATTGCGGCGGCGCCGCTGGCCGATATTGTCGTTCTCGGCAAGATCGTAGGCCCTTATGGGGTGCACGGCGCGGTCAGGATACATCCCTTTGCCGACGATCCATTGGCTTGGGCCAAGCTGCCGCACTGGTGGCTCGGTCGCGAAGGGGATGCACCGGAACTCTGGAAACAGACCAAGCTGATCAGGTGCAAAGAGCACAATGATTCGCTGATCGCCCAGCTGGAATGCGTTCCCGACCGCAACGCGTCAGAAACGATGCAAGGCGTTCTGGTTGGCGTGCCGCGCGAAGCGCTGCCGCCAGCGGCGAAGAACGAGTATTACTGGGCCGATCTGATCGGTCTTGACGTGGTCAATACCCACGGTCAATTGCTGGGGAGGGTGCTCGGGCTGATCGAGACTCCCGCCAATGCCGTGCTGCGGGTCGGTGACGGTGAATGCGCCGAGCGGCTGCTGCCGTTCGTGGCGACCGTCGTGCTCGACGTCGATGTTGCCGCAAAGCATGTGCGTGTCGATTGGGAAGCCGATTGGTAATTGCGCAGGGAAGGCCTTCATCTACGGCCGGGCAGCGCTTTACCGCCGACGTGGTGACGCTGTTTCCCGAGATGTTCGCGGCGGTGGCCGCGTCGGGGGTTACGCGGCGGGCGCTTGAAGAAGGGCGCTGGAGCCTGGATTTCTGGAATCCGCGCGACTTCACCGAGGATAATCATCGCACCGTCGATGATCGGCCTTACGGTGGCGGGCCGGGGATGGTGATGATGCCGAGACCGCTGGAAGCGGCGATCACCGCGGCCAAGGCCCGGCAGGCTGCGGCCGGCGTGGCGAGCAGCCGGGTGGTTTATCTCTCGCCGCAAGGTGCGCCGCTGACGCATCAACGCGTCATGCGTTTTGCGCACGATGCGGCGCAGGGGCAGGAAGGCGTGGTGCTGCTCTGCGGGCGCTACGAAGGCATTGACGAGCGTTTGATCGAGCGCTGCGTCGATGAGGAAATTTCGATCGGGGATTTCGTGCTTTCGGGCGGCGAAATCCCGGCGATGGCGCTACTCGATGCCGTCGTCAGGCTGTTGCCGGGCGTGCTGAACGACGCCGAATCGGCACAACAGGATTCGTTTGTCGCGGGCTTGCTGGATTGCCCGCACTATACGCGGCCGGAGGAATACGAAGGTCAGCGGGTGCCGGATGTGTTGTTGTCCGGGCATCACGAGCAGATTCGTCGCTGGCGCCTCAAACAGGCGCTGGGCCGGACGTGGCAGCGACGTCCCGAGCTGTTGGCGGGGCGGACGTTGTCGAAATTGGAAACGCAACTCCTGGTGCAGTTTCAGGAGCAATGCGGTCAGGAAAATAAAACGTAGTTTGTAAAACGGAGTTTAAAAATGAATCTGATCGAGCAACTCGAGCAAGAAGAAATCGCCCGTCTGGGCAAGACCATTCCCGCATTCGCGCCGGGCGACACAGTTGTCGTTCAGGTGAAAGTGAAGGAAGGTACCCGCGAGCGTCTGCAGGCTTACGAAGGCGTCGTGATCGCCAAGCGTAACCGCGGCCTGAATTCCAACTTCATCGTGCGCAAGATTTCGTCCGGTGAGGGCGTCGAGCGTACGTTCCAGACCTATTCGCCGCTGGTCGCAGCGATCGAAGTCAAGCGTCGTGGCGATGTGCGTCGCGCCAAGCTGTACTACCTCCGCGAGCGTTCGGGCAAGTCCGCACGGATCAAGGAAAAGCTCACGCGCAAGCAAGGCTGATCACCAGTCTGTTGCGCTGGCAAAGAAACGGGGCGGTGTCGAAAGACACCGCCCCGTTTCTTTGCGTGTCTCTTTGTGGAAAGGTTCGATTGCGCCGCCGGCGTTTAGCGCTTGTCGTTCTCGATCAGTGCGTAGGCCGAATGGTTGTGGATCGACTCGAAATTCTCGGATTCCACCACGTAGGCGTCAACGCGCGTCTCGGCGTTAAGACGCGCGGCAACGTCGCGTACCATGTCTTCGACGAACTTCGGGTTGTCGTAGGCGCGCTCGGTGACGTATTTCTCGTCGGGGCGCTTGAGCAGTCCATACAACTCGCAGGACGCTTCGCTTTCGACGAGTTGTACCACTTCCTCTATCCATACGTGCGCATTGAGGCCCACGGTAACGGTGACGTGCGAGCGCTGGTTGTGCGCGCCGCGCTCGGAGATCTTCTTCGAGCAGGGGCACAGGCTGGTGACCGGGACGACAACCTTGATCGTTGACATGATCTTGCCGTCGCAGATATCGCCGATCAGCGTCACGTCGTAGTCCATCAGGCTTTGCACGCCGGAAATCGGCGCCGCCTTGTTGATGAAGTACGGGAAATTCATCTCGATGCGCCCGCTTTCCGCCTCCAGCTTTTCGACCATGTCGCGCAACATCGCCGGGAAATTCTCGACCGAGATTTCGCGCTCGTGACCGTTCAGTATCTCGACGAAGCGCGACATGTGCGTGCCCTTGAAATTGTGCGGTAGGCTGACGTACATGTTGAACATGGCGATCGTGTGCTGCACGCCGCCGGACCTGTCGAGCACTCTGACCGGGTGGCGGATGGCCTTGATGCCGACCTTGTTGATGGCGATTTGCCGCGTGTCGGCCGAGCCCTGGACGTCGGCCATGGCATGGTGGTGGTGCGCTGTCTGGGGTGCGTTCATTACTGTTCCTGGTCCTTGTCTTGTTCCGGCACTTGGGTCATTGCCCAAGATACTCAGTTTTCGTCCGGCTGTTCGCCAAATGCACGTACCGATTGAATAATCCCGTCGCGGTCGAGGCCGACTTCGGCCAGCAACAGCGCCTGATCGCCGTGATCGATGAAGTGGTCTGGCAGGCCAAGGCGCAGGAAGTGCGCCGTGCTGCCGATTTCTTCGAGGACACGGGCGATTTCCGACCCGGCGCCGCCGATCACGGCATTCTCTTCGACGCTGACAAGCATGGAATGTTCCCGTGCCAGCTCGATAATCAGTTCGCGATCGATCGGTTTGACGAAGCGCATATTGGCGACCGTCGCGTCGAGAGCCTCGGCGGCGGCGAGCGCCGGCGTCAGCATGCTGCCGAAGGCAAGCAGGGCGATTTTCTTGCCCTGGCGCCGAATTTCGCCTTTGCCGAGTGGCAGGGTGGTGAGCGTTTTTTCGATCGCCGCGCCTGGGCCCGTGCCGCGCGGGTAGCGCACGGCGCTCGGGCCGTCGATGCGCAAAGCGGTGGTCAGCATTTTGCGGCACTCGTTCTCGTCGGACGGCGTCATCACCACCATGTTGGGAATGCAGGCCAGGAAGGAGATGTCGAAAGTGCCATGGTGCGTCGGGCCGTCGGCGCCGACCAGTCCGCCGCGATCAAGCGCGAAGACCACCGGCAGGTTCTGCAGTGCGACATCGTGAACCAGCTGGTCGTAGCCGCGCTGCAGGAAGGTCGAGTAGATCGCCACGACCGGGCGCAGGCCTTCGCAGGCAAGTCCGGCGGCGAAGGTGACAGCGTGCTGCTCGGCGATTCCAACGTCATAGTAGCGTTCCGGATAGAGCTCGGAGAAACGCAGCAGGCCCGAGCCTTCGCGCATCGCCGGAGTGATCCCGACGAGCTTCGGTTCGGCGCCGGCCATGTCGCATAGCCAATCGCCGAAAATCTGCGTGTAGCTCGGCTTGCCGCCGGATTTTCCGTTCTCGATGCCGACCTTCGGCTCGAATTTCGATACGCCGTGGTAGAGGATGGGGTCGGCTTCGGCCAGCTTGTAGCCTTGCCCCTTCTTGGTGATGACGTGCAGGAATTGCGGTCCCTTGAGCTTCTTGATGTTCTGCAGCGTGGGGACCAGCGAGTCGAGGTCATGCCCGTCGATCGGGCCGATGTAGTTGAAACCGAGTTCCTCGAACAGGGTTCCCGGCGTCAGCATGCCTTTGACGTGCTCTTCGACGCGATTGGCGAACTCGAGCAGCGACGGTGCGACGCCAAGCACCTTTTCGCCGGCTTTGCGCGCCGCGTTGAAGGTGCTGCCGGAGAACAGGCGGGCCAGGTATTTGTTGAGCGCGCCGACCGGCGGCGAGATCGACATGTCGTTGTCGTTGAGGATGACGAGCATGTCGGCGTCGGCGACGCCGGCGTTGTTCAGGGCCTCGAAAGACTGGCCGGCCGACATGGCGCCGTCGCCGATGATGGCCACGGTCTTGCGCGGCTCGCCCTTGATCTTTGCCGCCAGCGCCATGCCGAGCGCAGCGGAGATCGAGGTCGATGAATGGCCGACGCCGAAGGTGTCGTACTCACTCTCGCTGCGCTTCGGGAAGCCGGAGACGCCGCCGTGCATGCGCAGTCGGGCCATGCCGGCGCGCCGGCCGGTGAGCACCTTGTGGGCGTAGGTCTGGTGACCGACGTCCCAGACCAGGCGGTCATCCGGCGTATCGAAAACGTAGTGCAGGGCGACGGTCAGCTCGACGGTACCGAGGTTCGACGAAAGATGTCCCCCCGTTTTCGAGACCGATTCGACGAGGAAGCTGCGCAGCTCGTCAGCAAGTTGCGGCAACTGCCGGCGCTCGAGTTGGCGCAGGTCGGCAGGGTCGCTGATGTGATCGAGCAGTGGGTAAGTGGTCATTTTTCTACGGTATCCGGCGCGGGAGTCAGGCTAAGTTCAGTCAAATTCAAGTCAGGGACGAGTTCGGGCTGAACTTGAGCTGCCGGCTAAAACTTGCGGTGGGTAATGAAATCGGTCAGCTCGGTGAGGCGCTGGCCGCGGTCGCCAAAAACGGCGAGTGCTTCGAGTGCTTGTGTCCGGAGGTCGTCGGCGAATTCGCGGGCGCGTTCGATGCCCATCAGGCTGACGTAAGTGGGTTTGTCCGCTGCCGCGTCCTTGCCGGCGGTTTTCCCGAGCGTCGCGGTACTGGCCGTGCAGTCGAGAATGTCATCGACGACCTGAAAAAGCAGCCCGGCGCGTTTGGCAAAGCGGTCCAGCGCCTCGCGCGCCGCTGCTGTCAGCGGTTCGCCGCACAGCGCGCCGAGCAGCACGGCGGCGCGAATCAGAGCGCCGGTCTTCAGCGCGTGCATCAGTTCAAGCTCGGGCTGGTTCAGCGTCTTGCCGACGGCGTCGAGGTCGATTGCCTGGCCGCCGGCCATGCCGCAGGAACCGCTCGCATGCGCCAGCAGGCGAACCATTTCGAGCTGGCCGGCTGCGTCGCCGGAGGTGTCGCGGGCGAGCAGTTCGAAGGCCAACGACTGCAGGCTGTCGCCGACCAGCAGGGCGGTCGGTTCGTCGTATTCGACATGGCAGGTCGGGCGGCCGCGACGCAGTACGTCGTCATCCATGCACGGCAGGTCGTCATGGACCAGCGAATAGACATGAATCATCTCGACGGCGCAGGCGACGACTTCCAGGCGCTCCGGCGCCGCACCGGTCAATTCGCCGGCGGCGAAGGCGAGCAGCGGGCGTACGCGTTTGCCGCCGTTCAGGCTGGCGTAGCGCATGGCTTGATGCAGGCGGCCGGGAATCGCTTCGCCCGGAGGGAGTTGGCGGGAGAGGGCGGATTCGACCCGTGTCTGAACGGTGCTCATCCAGTCGGGAAAACTTTGTGCGCGGCTCGCGCCGCTGCTCAGAGGCGGTGTGTTCAACGCGCATCTCCATTACTGGGTTCGAAATCCCGTAGCGCGCCGTTCTCGAGGACCTGAATTTTGCGCTCGGCGTCGCCGAGTTGCTGCTGGCAGTGCTTCAGCAATTCGGCACCGCGGCGGTAGGCTTCCAGCGATTCTTCGAGCGGCAGTCGGCCGCCTTCCATGTTCTGGACGATTTGTTCAAGCTCGGCGAGCGCCGCTTCGAATTTGAGTTCGCTGGTCGGCGATGCTGCGGCTCGCGAAGTCTTGCTGTCGGCGTTATTGGCGGCGGTGGATCGCGGCATGGAGGAAACTCGGATCAAACAGGCGAAAATAGCTTAAATAGGGGCTTCTGGTCAAATGGAAAGAAGACTAAAATGCGGGGCCCAAACGCCCCCCTTTCCAATTTTCCGCGCTTTGTCTGCTCGAAGGAGTGGAATGTCCGATATCGCATCCACAGCAAAACTCGCTCCGGCCGCCTCGCAGTTGCCGGTGAACTGGTATTTCGACGAGAAGATCTTCGAACTGGAGAAGCAGCTTCTCTTCAATGCCGGGCCGGGCTACGTCGGGCACGAGCTGATGGTTCCCGAGCTGAGCGACTACCGCACGCTGGAGTGGATGGATCACAGCAAGATGCTGATCCGCAACGACGATGCGGTGTGGCAGATGTCCAATATTTGCCGCCACCGCCAGGCGATCATGCTCGAAGGCAGCGGCAAGGCGAACAACATCGTTTGCCCGATCCACCGCTGGACCTACGACACCGAGGGCGAGTTGATCGGTGCGCCGCATTTTCCGCAGAACCCCTGCCTGCATCTCGGCAAGCGCAAGCTCGAGAGCTGGAACGGCCTGCTCTTCGGTGGCCCGCGTTCGGCGCAGGCCGATCTGTCCGGCATGAGCGTCGCGCACAATCTGGATTTCTCGGGCTACAAACTCGACAAGGTCGAGGTTCACGAGTGCAACTACAACTGGAAGACCTTCATCGAGGTCTATCTGGAGGATTACCACGTCGCCCCGTATCACCCGGGACTCGGCAATTTCGTCACCTGCGACGATCTGTCCTGGCAGTTCGGCGAGTGGTACTCGGTGCAAAAGGTGGGGATCACCTCGCTACTGAAATCCGGCTCGCCCACCTATGCCCGCTGGCAGCAGGCCGTGCGCGACTATTACGGCGGCGAGCAGCCACCGCAGGGCGCGATCTGGCTGACCTACTACCCGAACGTGATGGTCGAGTGGTATCCGCATGTGCTGGTCGTGTCCTCGTTGATCCCGCGTGACGTGAACAAGACGACCAACGTCGTCGAGTTCTACTACCCGGAAGACATCGCCCTGTTCGAGCGCGAGTTCATCGAAGCGGAACAGGCCGCCTACATGGAAACGGCGATCGAGGACGACGACATCGGCGAGCGGATGGATCGCGGCCGCCTGGCGCTGATGAAGGAAGGGCGCAGCGAGGCCGGTCCCTACCAGTCGCCGATGGAAGACGGCATGCAGCACTTCCACGAATTCTATCGCCGCATCATCGCCCCGCACGTGGCTTGAGCGAACAGGGTGGGGGTCTGCTCCTGACTCCATCCACAACCTTTCTCCGGACGCCATGCAATCCTCGTGGATGCTTGTTGCGAGCTTTTGCTTCGCCTGCATGGGCGTTTGCGTCAAGCTCGCCGCCGAATCCTTCTCTGCCGCCGAACTGGTTTTCTATCGCAGCGCGATTTCGCTGGTGCTGATGGTCGGGCTGCTGCGCCTGCGCGGCATCCGCTTCGCGACGCCGCATTGGCGCTTCCAGCTGCTGCGGGCGGGAAGCGGCTTTCTTTCCCTGCTCCTCTACTTCTACGCAATCGCCATGCTGCCCCTGGCGACGGCGGTAACGCTCAGCTATACCTCGCCGCTCTTTCTTGCGATCTATCTCGCCTGGTTCGGCAAGCTGCGCCTGCGCGGCGCGATGCTCGGCGCGCTGGCGCTCGGCTTCGTCGGCGTCGCGCTGCTGCTGCGTCCCACCCTGCATGCCGATCAACTCCTCGGCGGGCTGATCGGTCTGGGCTCCGGCATCGTGGCCGGGCTGGCCTATTACAACGTCCGCGAACTGGGCGCGCTCGGCGAGACCGAGGAGCGCACGGTTTTCTATTTTTCGCTGCTGTCCACGGTCGCCAGCGCGCTGTGGATGGCGCTCTTCGAATTCCATCCGGTGGACCTGCGCTCCGCCCTGCTACTGCTCGGCATCGGTAGCTTCGCGACGCTCGCCCAGCTGGCCATGACGCGCGCCTACAAGCGCGGCAAGACCTTCGTTTCGGCCAGTCTGGCCTACTCCACGGTCGTCTTCGCCAGCCTTTTCGGCATGATCCTCTGGCGGGAAACGCTGTCCGCCGGCGCCTGGCTGGCGATCGCCCTGATCGTCGCCAGCGGAATCTTCGCTGCCCGCTTCTCGCGCGCCAATCCTGCCGAGCAGGACTGATGCTAAACTGAAAAAAACCAACAACGGGAGTCCCTATGATCGTTACCGACCACCAGCCAAAGCGCGTCGATGTCACTGTTCTCGGCGAGTTTACCTTGGCTGACTACAAGGAATTCGAACAGCTGATCAATTTCAAGGTGAAGTTCGAGGGGCCGGTCGATCTCTATTTCGATTTGCGCCAGATGGCCGACTTTACCCTCGATGTGGCGTGGGAAGAGTTGGCGTTTTCCCGCTCGCACGCCAACGATTTCAGTCGTATCGCCGTGCTGACCGACAGCCAGTGGGTGACTTGGAGCGCATGGCTGTCGCAGATTTTCGTGCGTGCCGATATGCGCGTTTTCGCCGACGAGGCCGAAGCCAAGTCGTGGCTGGCCGCCGTCGAGGGGCGTGCGTGAGCCAAGCCGCGCACACCACCCTGGTGGACTGCGCGACGCTGGCCGCGCATCTGGCGGACGCCGACTGGCGGGTTTTCGACTGCCGGCATCAGCTAGCCGACCCGTCGGCCGGCGAAGCGGCTTACGCCCAAGGGCATCTGCCCGGCGCGGTTTTTCTGCATCTCGATCGCGACCTGTCCGGCCCGCTGACCGGCCGGAACGGTCGCCACCCCTTGCCCGATCCGCAGTTGCTGGCGCAGAAGCTTGGCGCTGCCGGTGTTTCGAAGTCCACCCAGGTGGTCGTCTACGACGATGCCGGCGGGATGATCGCCGGGCGCCTGTGGTGGCTCTTGCGCTGGCTCGGTCACGATCGCGTCGCGTTGCTCGATGGCGGCATCAATCGCTGGCGAAGCGAAGGGCGTCCGCTGTCGACGGCGCTGCCGGCGCACGCTCCGGCGGTGTTCGCCGCGCAACTGCGCGATTACACGGTCGGTACTGAGGCCGTACAGAACAATCTCCTGAGCGACGATCTTTGCCTGGTCGATGCCCGCAGTCCCGACCGCTTTCGCGGTGAGAACGAGACCCTCGATCCGGCGGGCGGGCATATTCCCGGCGCGCGCAATCGCTTCTTTCGCGATAATCTCGATGCGGAAGGCCTCTTCCGCTCAGCGGCTGAGTTGCACGCGGAGTTTCTCGGTTTGCTGGCCGGCGTCGAACCCCGGCAAGCGGTCATGCAGTGCGGCTCCGGCGTGTCGGCCTGCCACAATCTGCTGGCCATGGAGATCGCCGGGCTGCCGGGCGCACGGCTTTATCCCGGCTCGTGGAGCGAATGGTGCAGCGATCCGGCACGGCCGGTGGCGCGCTGATTTGCGGCGAGGAATGAAATGAAATTGGGCCGCCTTCCGATTGCCGCGGGATTTGCCGTCTCTTTGCTCTTCGCTGCCTTCATCTCGGCCTTCGCCGCCGACGCGCAGCAGGCCGTGGATGTCAGGCCGGTGGCCGCGCCTGCGGCCAGGGCGGAGGTTTCGGCGGGGAGTGTGAAGGCCGAGATCGGTTCCACCGCCGGACGCGGCCGGCTCAAGAAAGCCCGATACTCGAAAAAGGCCGGCGGCGCCGTCACGGCTGTCTTCAAGTAAGCTCGCTTCCGGCGGTTCGCCGCCGCGCCATATGGAGTTTTCAAAAACGTATGGAAAGTCATCCATTCTCGCCGCGCCCCGAACTGTCCAAAATCGGCGTGACCATTTTCACGGTGATGTCGAAGCTCGCCGCGGAATGCGGTGCGATCAACCTGTCGCAAGGCTTTCCCGATTTTCAGGCCGATCCGTCCCTGTTCGAGGCCACGTATCGGGCCATGCAGGAAGGGCGCAACCAGTATCCGCCGATGACCGGCATGCCCGAACTGCGCGCGGCGATCGCCGACAAGGTCGAGGCCCTGTACGGCATGCGCTATGACGTCGAGCGGGAAATCACGGTCACGGCGGGCGCCACGCAGGCCATCTTCACGGCGATTGCCGCCTTCGTGCGCGCAGGCGACGAGGTGATCGTCTTCGAGCCGGTTTACGACAGCTATGTGCCGGCGATTGAAACGGTCGGCGGCAAGGCGGTCTACGCGCAGCTCCGCTTTCCCGATTACAAGCCCGACTGGGATCAGGTGCGTTCGCTGATCACGGCGCGCACGCGCATGATCATCATCAACTCGCCGCACAATCCGACCGGCAGCCTGCTCGACGCCGCCGATCTGGCGGCGCTCGCCGAAGCCATCCGCGACACGGACATCGTCGTTCTTTCCGACGAGGTGTACGAGCACATCCTGTTCGACGGCGCGCGGCACGAAAGTCTTGCCCGCCACCCGGAGCTCGCCGCGCGGAGCATCGTCGTTTCCTCGTTCGGCAAGACTTACCACATCACCGGCTGGAAAATAGGCTACGTGCTGGCTGCGCACGCGCTGATGGCGGAGTTTCGCAAGGTGCATCAGTTCAACGTATTCACCGTCAATACGCCGTGCCAGATCGGGGTCGCCGACTACATGCGCGACGCTGCGCGCCATCTCGGGCTGGCCGCCTTCTACGCGCAGAAGCGCGATTTCTTCCGAAGCCAGCTCGCGGGGTCGCGCTTCGAATTGTTGCCGTGCCGCGGCACCTACTTCCAACTGGCGCGTTATGCGGCGATTTCCGATCTGCCCGACTGCGAGTTCGCGCAATGGATGACCCGCGAAGTCGGCGTAGCGGTGATCCCGGTGTCGGCGTTCTACCGGAGCGGCGACGACCACCGCGTCGTGCGGTTTTGCTTCGCCAAGCAGGAGTCGACGCTGGCCGCTGCGGGGGAAAAGCTGCGGCGGGTCTGAATCGGGTGCGCGCTTGTGCTTGAACTTCCCGGAATGCGGGCAGTCGGATTACAGTTGCATATCACGTCAAAACAATCGAGGAGGCCTTATGAGCATGGTGCAGGAATTCAAAGAGTTCGCGATCAAAGGGAACGTCATGGATCTTGCGGTCGGCGTGATCATCGGCGCGGCCTTCGGCAAGATCGTCGATTCTGTCGTGGCCGATCTGATCATGCCGATCATCGCCTGGATCATGGGCGGCAAGCTGGATTTTTCCGGCATGTTCTTCGTGCTGGGCACTGTGCCGCCGGGCACCGCGCAAACGCTCGATGCCCTGAAAAAAGCCCAGGTCCCGGTATTCGCCTACGGTAATTTCATCACCATCCTGGTGAATTTCATCATCCTGGCTTTCATCATTTTCATGATGATCAAGCAGGTCAATCGCCTGAAGAAGGATGCGCCGCCGGCCGAACCCGCCGCGCCGGCTGAATCGAGCGAGGATGTGCTGCTCTTGCGCGAGATTCGCGACAGCCTGAAGAAGTAAGGGCAGCAAAAAAACGGCGCTTCCTTGCGGGCGCCGTTTTTTTTCGCTCAGCCGAAGACGGCTTGCCAGAGCGCGCGTACCGCTTCGATGCGGTGGAGCACCGTGGCGCGTTCGATCCGTCCCTTGGCGTTATCGCTGAGCCGGATGGCATGTTGCATGCGGCGGTATTCGCGGTAGGCGTTGCGCACCGGGTCGGCCAGCGTTTCCGGGATCAGCCCGAGCTCGGTGGCGATCCGGAGCAGCGCGATGTTGCCGAGGTTGCCGCACAGTTGCGGATGCGCATATGCGTAGCCAAGCACCAGATACTGGACGATGAATTCGACGTCGATGATGCCGCCGGGGTCCTGCTTGAGGTCGAAGAATTCTTCGCTCTTCGAGGCGTGGCTGCCGAGCATTTTCTGGCGCATGGCCAGCACATCCGCTTTCAGCCTGGCCAGATCGCGCGGCTGGCGCAGGATGTCGATGCGGATCGCTTCGAACTGGGCGCCGACCGCCGGGTCGCCGGCGCAGAAACGGGCGCGCGTCAGCGCCTGGTGCTCCCACACCCAGGCATTGTTGAGCTGGTAGTCGCGGAAGGCTTCGGTCGAACAGACGAGCATGCCGGCGTCGCCGTTCGGGCGCAGGCGCAGATCGGTTTCGAAGAGCATGCCGGCCGAGGTCTGGCTCGACATCCAGGTGTTCATGCGCTGCGCGAGGCGCGCATAAAGCTCGCCGGCCTCCGGCGCGGGGTCGTCGTGCAGGTAGACGAGATCGAGGTCGGAGGCGAAGCCGAGCTCCTTGCCGCCGAGCTTGCCGTAGCCGATGACAGCGAATCTGGGCGGCGTTTCCGGGGCCGGGTGGCGGTGTTTGAGCTTGCTCCAGCACAGGTCGAGCGTGGTCTGCACCATGATGTCGGCGAGCATGGCGAGATGGTCGGAGAGGTGCTCGAGCGTTTGCAGGCCGGCGATATCCTGCACCAGTAGACGGAAGACCTGCTCGTGGTGGGCTTCGCGCAGGATGTCCATTTGCCGCTCGGGATCGTCGTCGCGTTCATCCAGGCGCAGGCGCAGCGCCTCGCGGAAACTGGGCCAGTCGATATCGTCTTCGTAGATACGCGGATCGAGCAATTCGTCGAGCAGGATCGGATGGCGGGTCAGGTAGGACGCGGCCCACGACGAGCTGCCGATCAGCTCGGCAACCTTCATCAGGGCCTGCGGGTATTGCTGCAGCAGGGCGAGATAGGCGCCGCGCCGGCTGATCGTCTCAAAGAAATCGAGGCCGCGTTGCCAGGTCGCGTCGGGCGTCTGGGTGGCGGCCGCCGCGTCGATCAGGCGCGGGCCGAGCGCGTCGAGCCGTTCGCGATTGGTGGCGGGTAGCTGCAGGTAGCGGCTGCTTTGGCGAAAACTCCGCAGCCGCTCAAGCATTGCCTGCGGTTGGCGGAAACCGAGCGTGGCAAGGATTTCCAGTGCGTCGTCGCCTTCGGTTTGCCCGCACCACAGGCCGGCCCGCGCGTGTACGCCGTCTTCCGGGTCGGAGAAGATCTGCTCGAAATGTCGGGCAACCGTGGCGCGATGCGCGTCGAGCACGGCCAGCAAGGCCGTCCAGTCGGCAAAGGCCATCGAGCGGGCGATCTGCAGGCGCTCTTCGTCGGCGCTCGGCAGCATGTGCGTCTGCGCGTCGTTGACGTATTGCAGGCGGTGTTCGAGGCGGCGCAGGAACTCGTAGGCGGCGCTCAGTTCGCGCACGCTCTCGTCCGGCAGCAAACGGCGCCCGACGAGCAGGTCGAGCACCTTGAGCGTCGGGCGGATTTGCAGCGCGGGGTCGCGGCCGCCGCGGATCAGCTGGAAGACCTGCGCCATGAACTCGATTTCGCGAATGCCGCCGGGACCGAGCTTGATGTGATCGGCCATGTCCTTGCGCGCCACCTCGCGGCGGATCTGCGCGTGCAGGTCGCGCATCGCGTTGATCGCACCATAGTCGAGATAGCGGCGGAAAATGAAGGGGCGGGCGATTTTTTCGAGCGCCGCCGCCCATTCCGGCTGCCAGTTGGCGCCTTCGTTCATCACGCGCGCCTTGATCCAGGCGTAGCGCTCCCACTCTCGCCCCTGCGCGATGAAGTAGTTTTCCAGCGAATCGAGCGAGCAGGCGAGCGGGCCGGAGTCGCCATTCGGCCGCAGCCTCATGTCGACGCGAAAGACCTGGCCATCGCCGGTGACTTCGCCGAGCGCGGCGATCAGGCGCTTGCCGAGCCGTCCGAAGAAGTCGTAGGTATCGATTTTGCCGCTGCCGTCGCTGCGCCCGGCGGTTTGTCCCTCTTCCGGGTAGACGAAGATGTAATCGACGTCCGAGGATACATTGAGTTCGCGCCCGCCGAGCTTGCCCATGCCAACGATCAGCAGGCGCTGGGGGCGGCCCTGGCTGTCGAGCGGTTCGCCGAATTGCGCCGCCAACTGGCGATGGACGTAGTCGAGCGCGAAGTTGGTGGTGATGTCGGCGAGCTGCGTCATCGTTTCGACCACCTCGGCCAGCGTTGCCTGGCCGCCGACGTCACGCACGATGAGCGTCGCCATGATGCGCTGGCGCAAGCGGCGCAGGCTGCGTTTGACGCCGTCGTCGTCGCTCGGCTGCTCGTTGTCGAGGAAGCCGCGCATCAGCCCGGTGCCGACCGGCTGCCCGGCGTGCGCGCTCAGCCAAGCGACGATTTCCGGACGGCTCTCGAGCAGCTGGCGCAGATAGCGGCTGTGCGCCAAGGCTGGCTGCCAGCGCGAGTCGAGCGGGCAGAGGGCGTCGGAGGGAGGGGCGGTGGTCATCTTCTTCTCGCTTTGCGCTTCGCCGGAGCCGTTTGCGTGGTTCCGCTGGTTGCGGCCGGCAAAGCCGTTACAATTGAGTCTTCGATTGTCTATCAAGTATTCCGCCATTCTAGTGACGCTCTGCAATATTTGGCAAAAGCCGGTGCCGGCTGCCGTTTCCTGATGAGCCAAGACGAGTTGCGCCCGGCGCTCTACCACCGTTTCCACCGACTGCTGCCGCTCGTCGCGCATCCGGCGGCGCGGCGCCTGTGGCGCTTGTCCCTATGGGCTTTCTGGCTGCTCTATTTCGGTTTTGTCCTGCTCGTTCTCGTCCTGCGTTACAGCGTCTTGCCCAATATCGAAAACTACCGTGGCGATATCGAGCGGCTGGCGAGCCGGGGGCTCGGGCAGGCGGTCAGCATCGGCCGGATCGAAGCGAGCTGGGCGGGCGTCAACCCCGATCTGACCTTGCTCGACGTGCGCGTCGCCGATGCGCAGGGCCGTCCGGCGGTGGCGTTTTCGCGCGTGGAAACCGTCCTCTCGTGGTGGTCGGTGCCGCGCCTGCAACTCCTGCTGAAGCTGCTGGAGATTGAAGAGCCCACCTTGCATCTGCGCCGCGAAACGGACGGCCGGATTTTTGTTGCCGGCATTCCGCTGACCGAGGAGAAGGGCGATAGTGCCGCTACCGATTGGGTGCTCGCCCAGCAACGTATCCGCATCCGGGGCGCGACCATCGTTTGGGAAGACGCTTTGCGCAATGCGCCGGCACTGCTCCTCGAAGACGTCAATTTCGCGCTCGACAACAGCGGCCGGCGCCATCGCTTCGGTTTTACCGCGCTGCCGCCGGGCGAACTGGCGTCGAAAATCGACGTGCGCGGCGATCTTCGCGGCCGCGATTTCGCCAGCGGTCCCGATCTGTTCGAATCCTGGAAAGGGCAGGTCTATGCCGAGATCGACTACGCCGATCTTGCCGTCTGGCAGCAGTGGGTCGACTATCCTGTCGCCTTGCCGCGCGGTCGCGGGGCGGTGCGCGCCTGGGCCGGGTTCGCCAAGGGTGCCTTGCGCGAAGTGACGGCCGATGTCTCCCTGCAGGACGTCAGCCTTCGTCTGGCGGACAAGCTGCCGTCGATCGAGCTGGATCGCATGTCGGGCCGCATCGCCGCCAAGTTGTCGCAGAACGGGTTTGAAGCGAGCGGCAAGCACATTGAACTGCGCACGCGCGCGCTCGGCACCGAGGCTGGCGTAACGCACGATGCGATCGAGATCGCGCCGACCGATTTTCATGTCGACTGGCAACCCGAATCCGACGGCAAGACGGTGCATGGCATCGCTACGGCGAGCAGCCTCGACCTCAGCGCATTGGCCGGGCTGGCGGCCTATCTGCCGCTCGATGCCCATTCCCGGCAACTGCTCAACGATTTCGCGCCGCGTGGCCGCATCAGCGAGTTGCGCGCCGGCTGGCGCGGCGATGCCGAGCGCTTGCAGACCTACTCGCTGAAGGCGCGTTTCGACGATCTCGCCCTCAAGGCACAGGGGCAACTGCCCGGTTTTTCGGGGCTGTCGGGCACGCTCGACGTCAGCGAGCAGGAAGGCGTGCTGGCCTTGCGCTCACAGAAATCGAGCATCGATCTGCCGGGTGTGTTCTCCGAGTCCGTGACTCAGCTCGATACCCTCTCCGCTCAGGCCAAGTGGAAAATTCGCAAGGGCGTGCTCGATGCCGAGCTATCGAAAATCGAGTTTGCTGGACCGGATGCCGCGGGTTCGGCGCACGGCACCTATCAGTACACCGGCAGCGGTCCCGGCACGATCGATCTGACCGCGGCGCTGACCCGCGCCGACGCGCGAGCGGTCTGGCGCTACATGCCGCTGGCGGTGAATGCGAATGCGCGCAGCTGGCTGCACGATGCGCTGACCGCCGGCACCTCGAACGAGGCGAAACTGATCCTCAAGGGCGATCTGGCCCATTTTCCGTTTCTCGACAAGAAGAGCGGCCAGTTCCTGGTGACGGTCAAGGCGCAGGGCGTGACCCTCGACTATGGCAAGGGCTGGCCGGTGATCACCGATATTCACGGCGACCTGCGTTTCGAGGGGGCGGGCATGGCGATCGAGGCGCATCGCGGCGCCATGCTGGGCGCCAAGCTGGCCGGCACGCACGTCGAGATTCCGGATTTCGATGCGCCGGTTGCCATTCTCAAGGTCAAGGGGCGTGCCGAGGGGCCGACCGTCGAGTTCCTGAAGTTCATCGAGCAGAGTCCGGTCGGCGAACGCATCGATCACTTCACCGAAAACATGCGCGCGATCGGCAACGGCCGTCTCGACCTGGCTCTGAGCATTCCGCTCGAACTCGCCCGGCTGGGCGATTCGAAGGTCGACGGAACCTACCATTTTCTCGCCAACGAAGTGACTGTCGATCCCGGCTTGCCGCCGCTGCAGCAGGTCAATGGCACGCTGCAGTTTTCCGAGAAGGATTTGCGCGTTCCCGAAATCAGCGCCACGCTGTTCGGCGGGCCGCTCAAGATCAAGGGCAGCACGCAGGCTGACGGCAAGGTGCTGATCGCGGCCAATGGCGCGCTGAGCGTCGCCCAGTTGCGCAAACAGGCCGATTTGCAGCTCTTCGACAGTCTTTCGGGGAATGTTTCCTATCGCGGCGAAGTGCGCGTCAAAAAACGCAGCGCCGATTTGACCATCGAGTCGAATCTCGTCGGGCTGGCGTCGAGCTTGCCCGAGCCTTTCAACAAGAGCGCCACGGCGCCCATGCCTTTTCGCTTTGAAAAGGGCGCACTGCCGACGCTAACGCCAGTGCGCGGCGAACCGGTTCTGCGCGATCAGATGCAGGTCACGCTCGGCAACGCCGTGTCGATGCAGCTTGTCCGGCGCAAGCTGGGCGACGGTTATCAGCCCGAACGTGGCGCGATCGCGATCGGCCGGCCCTTGCAACTGCCGGAGCGTGGCGTCTTGCTCGGCGTCACGGCCAAACGGATCGATGCGGATTACTGGCGCCAGGCCTTGCGTGCGAAGGCCGGCGCCAATGGGGGGGAGGCGAACGTCGCGGGAAGTGTTACGACACCGCTGGCCACGGCTCCCCAGCCGGCGCTGATTTCGGCGATCAGCCTCAAAACCGCGGAGCTCAATCTACTCGGGCATCGTTATCGCGATGTCGATCTTGGCGCTTCGGCCGGCAATGCGCAGTGGCAGATCCATCTCGCCTCGCGCGAGGCCAGTGGCGATCTGCAGTGGGAGAGCGCCGGGCGCGGCAAGCTGACAGCGCGTTTGAAGCAGTTGCTGGTGGAGCCGTCGGCGGCAGCGGGGGGCGGGCTGCCGGACGAGGATGTCGTCGATGAATTGCCGGCGCTCGATATCGTTGCCGACGACTTTTCGGTTGGCCCCCGCCGCTTTGGCCGGCTCGAACTGGTGGCGCACAACGAAGGCCGCGTCTGGCGGCTCGACAAGGTACAACTCGCCAATCCGTACGGCAATCTGTCCGGCAGCGGCAAGTGGCAGTTCGGTAACGGCAACCGTACGCAACTCGATTTCAAACTTGACAGCAGCGATATCGGCAAGCTGCTCGATCGGCTCGGTTATCCCGGCGCCGTGCGCGGCGGAACGGCACAACTGAGCGGCAAGATCGGCTGGAACGGCCCGCCGGTCGATCTCGACTACGCGACGCTGACCGGCGAAATGGCCGTTGAGGCCGGCAAGGGACAGTTCGTCAAACTCGATCCCGGAGTGGGCAAGCTGCTCGGCTTGATCAGCCTGCAGTCGCTGCCGCGGCGGATCAGTCTCGATTTTCGCGATGTGTTCAGCCAGGGCTTTGCGTTCGACAGTATCAACGGCAAGCTGAGCATGCAAAACGGTCTGATGCGCACCGACCGTCTGCAGATCGACGGCCCGGCGGCACGCGTGGTGATGCGCGGCGAGGCGGATTTGCAGCACGAAACGCAGCACCTCGAGGTCAATGTGCAGCCCGATCTCGGCGGCGGCGCGGCGCTCGGCGTGGCCTTGGTTAACCCGTTGGCCGGCGTTGCCACCTTGTTTGCGCATAAGCTGCTGCAGAATCCGCTGAACCAGATTTTCGGTTTTGACTATCTGGTCACCGGCAAGTGGGATGACCCCAAGGTCGAAAAGATATCCCGTCTCCCGCCGTCGACGCCTGCCCCAAACCCGCTGAATCTCTCCACCCCCGAAGGGAGCCGCCAATGACACCCCTCAGCAATGAATCGCCGCGCCAGTTGCACAACGCCCGCATCGCCGCGGTGCAGATGATTTCGACGCCGCACGTCGCCGACAATCTGCGTACGGCGGCACGCCTCGTTGCCGAGGCGGTGGTCCAAGGGGCAGAGCTGGTGGTCTTGCCCGAGTATTTTCCGATCATGGGCATGAACGAAGGCGACAAGGTCAGGGTGCGCGAGCATGACGGCGCCGGGCCGATCCAGGATTTTCTCGCCGAGACGGCGCAAATGCACGGTATCTGGTTGATTGGCGGCTCGATTCCCCTGATCGCCGGTGATCCGGCGAAGGTGCTCAATTCCAGCGTGGCCTATAACCCGCAGGGCGCGCGCGTCGCCCGCTATGACAAGATTCACCTCTTCGGCTTTCAGAAGGGCGAGGAACGCTACAACGAAAGCGCGACGATCGAGGCCGGCAGGCTGCCGGTCGCCTTCGACACGCCGTTTGGACGCGTCGGCCTGTCGATTTGCTACGACCTCCGATTCCCGGAGCTTTATCGTGCGCTCGGTGTCCCAGATCTATTGGTGATTCCCGCTGCCTTTACGGAAACCACCGGCCGGGCGCATTGGGAAATCCTGCTGCGCGCCCGCGCCATCGAGAATCAGTCCTTCGTGCTGGCGGCCGCGCAGGGCGGGCGGCACGAGAACGGACGCGAAACGCACGGTAACAGCATGCTGATCGACCCGTGGGGCAATATCCTCGACCGCAAGGTCAGGGGGCCGGGTATCGTGATCGGCGAGTTGGATCACGCGCGGATTGCCGAAATCCGTGCCAGCCTGCCGGCGCTCAAGCACCGCGTGATGTAATCGACGTTTAATTGAAACAAAGCGACAACGGAAAATCAATGACTGCGAAAGCCCAATCCCTGCTCGTGCAGGCACAGAAAACCCTATTGACCCCTTACGGACTGGATGCCAAGGATCTGACCAAGGTCTTCGGCACGATCATGGCGCACGAGGTCGATTATGCCGACCTTTACTTCCAGTACAGCCGCTCCGAAGCCTGGAGCCTCGAGGAGGGGATCGTCAAGTCGGGTAGTTTCAACATCGATCAGGGCGTCGGCGTGCGGGCCATTTCCGGCGAAAAAACGGCTTTCGCCTACTCCGACGATATCAGCGCCTTGGCGCTCGGCGACGCCGCCGCCGCGGTACGCGCGATTGCCGCCGCCGGTCAGCAGCGCAAGATTCCGGCATTGAAGAAAGGTGGCGGGCATGCGCTTTACGTGCCGCACGATCCGCTCGTTTCGCTCGATGCGACGGCCAAGGTCAAGCTGCTCGAGCGCCTCGAGTCCTATGCACGCGCCGAGGATTCGCGTGTCACACAGGTCATGGCGCACATCGCCGGCGAGTACGAGGTGGTGCTCGTGGCGGGGAGCGACGGCCGGCTGGCGGCCGACGTGCGGCCGCTGGTCCGCGTTTCGATCACGGTCATCGTCGAAGGTGGCGAGGGCAAGCGCGAGCAGGGTTCGTCGGGTGGCGGCGGGCGTACCGACTACAGTTATTTCAGCGACGCCGTGCTGCGTGCCTATGCCCGCGAGGCGGTGCATCAGGCGGTGACCAATCTCGATGCGCGCCCCGCGCCGGCCGGTACGATGACCGTCGTGCTCGGTTCCGGCTGGCCCGGCATCCTGCTGCACGAAGCGGTCGGCCACGGGCTGGAGGGCGACTTCAACCGCAAGGGCAGTTCGACCTTCGCCGGGCGGGTCGGCACGCGGGTTGCCGCGAAGGGCGTGACCGTGGTCGATGACGGCACGCTGGACGGTCGCCGCGGTTCGCTCAATATCGACGACGAGGGCAATCCGACGCAGCGTACCGTGCTGATCGAGGACGGCATCCTCAAGGGCTACATGCAGGACAGCATGAACGCCCGCCTGATGGGCGTTGCCTCGACCGGCAACGGTCGGCGCGAATCCTTCGCCCACCTGCCGCTGCCGCGCATGACCAATACCACGATGCTGGCCGGCGACAAGAGTCCCGAGGAAATCATCAAGTCGGTGAAGAAAGGCATTTACGCGGTGAATTTCGGCGGCGGCCAAGTCGATATCACGAACGGCAAATTCGTCTTTTCGATGTCCGAAGCCTACATGATCGAAGACGGCAAACTGAGCTACCCGGTCAAGGGCGCGACGCTGATTGGCAACGGGCCGGAGGCGATGAACCGCGTCTCGATGATCGGCAACGACATGCGTCTCGACCCCGGTGTCGGCACCTGCGGTAAGGAGGGGCAGAGCGTGCCGGTGGGCGTCGGTCAGCCGACCTTGCGCATCGACGGATTGACGGTCGGCGGAACGGCATAGTTGGTGCCGGTATAAGGCCGATGGCATGCCTTTATCTGTTTTGGCTTGATCCAGATCATAGCCATTGCGCCTGCCCAGTCTAGACTGGGCAGGGTGTTTTTCTAACCAGCCGGCGCAAGACCAGCCAGTTAATGGAGCCAGACCCATGCCGAACCGTGTTCCCGTTCGCACCGCGCTATTCGCTCTGCTCGTTTTTCTCAGCGGCTTCGCGCAAGCGCAGATCGCCGACATCAACTCGGCGATCAACAAGGCGGGGCGCGAGCGCATGCTGTCGCAGAGAATGGCCAAGGCCTATTTCCAGCTCGGCCTGGGCGTCGATGTTGACCGCTCGAAGAGTGCGCTGGACTCTTCGGTGTCGCTCTTCGACCGGCAGCTGGTCGAACTGAAAAACTACGCGCCGACGCCGGAAATCAAGGATACCTACCTGAAACTCGAAAAATCCTGGCTGGCCTACAAGGATGCCCTGGTCGGTACAGCGCCGAATCAGGCCAACGGCAGGAAGGTGCTCGATCTTTCCGAAGAGGTTCTGGCGCTGGCGCACCAGGGCACGGTGCAACTGGAAAAACACTCGGGTACCACCGCCGGTCGCCTGGTCAACATCTCGGGGCGCCAACGCATGCTGTCGCAGCGGATGGCGAAGTTCTACCAGGCCGCGGCCTGGAGCCTCGGTGGCACGCAGCTCAGCCCCGAAGTCGACAAGGCGCGCAAGGAATTCTCGGCGGCACTGCTCGAGTTGACCGCCGCGCCGAGCAATACGCCAGCGGTGCGCGAAGAGCTGGAACTGGTGAAGCAGCAGTGGTTCTTCTTCGAGAACGCGCTGAATCAGCGCGCCAGCGCCGACAAGGCCCTGACGACCAACGTCGCGACGACCAGCGAGCGGATACTGCAGACGATGGAGAGCGTCGTCAGCCTCTACGAGAAAAATTCCAAGTAGGATCTCTCGGCCGGCACGACGCTGCTCGTCATCATGCCGGGCAGCGTCGTGCCGGTTTTTTTGTTTCCGTCGCGCACATGGGCGTTCTGCCGCTTCCGGGTGCGGCAGCTCCCGGTAGATGCCGATTCGATTGCGCAACGCACCAAGTGCGCGACCTTTCGAGTAGAATCAATCCCCCTTTGAATCGATCACCTTTTCGAATCAAGCCATCAAGCCAGAGGAAGCATCATGACGCTGCAGAGCAAGCCGAACACCGACGACCTTCGCATCAAGGAAATCAAGGAGCTGGTTCCGCCGGCCCACGTTTTTCGCGAATTTCCGGTCGGCGTGCGCGCTGCGCAGACGACCTACGACGCGCGTCAGGGCATCCATCGCATCCTGCACGGCGCCGACGACCGCCTGCTGGTGGTGATCGGGCCATGCTCGATCCACGACGTCGATACCGCCATCGAGTATGCCAAGAGGCTGGAAAAGGAAATCGGCCGTTTTGAAAAAGAACTGCTGATCGTCATGCGCGTCTATTTCGAAAAGCCGCGCACGACGGTGGGCTGGAAAGGCCTGATCAACGACCCGCGTCTCGACGGCTCCTTCCGCATCAACGAGGGCGTGCGTCTGGCGCGCGGCCTGTTGCTCGAACTCAATGACCTCGGCGTGCCTTGCGCCACCGAGTTCCTCGACACCATCACGCCGCAATACACGGCCGACCTGATCGCCTGGGGCGCGATCGGTGCGCGCACCACGGAGTCGCAGGTGCATCGCGAGCTGGCTTCGGGGCTGTCGTGCCCGGTCGGTTTCAAGAACGGGACCGACGGCAATGTGCGTATCGCGATCGATGCCATTCGCGCCGCGCAGTCTCCGCATCATTTCCTCTCGGTGACCAAGGCTGGGCATTCGGCCATCGTCTCGACTTCCGGCAACGAGGATTGCCACGTCATTCTGCGCGGCGGCAAGGAGCCGAACTACGATGCCGCGCACGTCGATGCGGCAAGCAAGGAGATCGCTGCAGCCGGACTGGCGGCGCGTCTCATGGTCGATTTTTCACATGCCAACAGCAGCAAGCAGTTCAAGCGGCAGATCGAGGTCGCCAAGGATACGGCGGCCCAACTGGCGGCCGGCGAAGAGCGCATCATGGGCGTCATGATCGAGTCGCACCTCGTCGAGGGCCGCCAGGATCTGGTGGCGGGGCAGCCGCTCGAGCATGGCAAGAGCATCACCGACGCCTGCATCGGCTGGGACGATTCGGTCGCCGTGCTTGAAATTCTCGCGCAGGGCGTTCGCGCGCGTCGCCTGGTCGAAGCCGCGCAATAAGCCCCGATGAGCGGGCAACGTATCAGGCCCGCCATCTGGGTCGGCCTGCTCGCTCTCCTGCTTTTCCGCCTTTGGTTCTCGGCCGCGCTGCCGATGACCGGCGACGAGGCTTATTTCGTCCTCTGGGGCGAGTACCCGGCCGGCGGCTATTACGATCATCCGCCGATGGTCGGCTGGTGGCTCACGGGATTGCTCGCCGTCTCGCGGAGCGAATGGGTGCTGCGTCTGCCGGCCGTGCTGTTGCCGCTGGTCCTGGCCGCTGGCGCGTGGTGGCTGGTGCGCCGGCATGGCGTCGAGCGTGCCCACGCCGCGGCCCTGCTGGTGCTGCTTGCGCCGGTCGATGTCTGGAATGTCCTGATCACCACCGATACGCCGGTGATCCTGTTCACGATGCTCTCGGCGCTCGCCTACGTCGCTGCGCAACGCCATGCCTCCCTGCGCTGGTACGCCGCCGCCGGCGCCTTGCTCGGCCTTGCTTTTCTCGGTAAGTACTTCGCCGCCCTGCTCGGCATCGCCTATCTCGCGCACGTCCTGTTCATCCGCCGCGATGCCGGCCGCTGGGCGGGTTTCGCCGTGCTGCTGGCGGCCGCGCTGCCGGCGCCGATCTACAATTTGTGGTGGAACAGCAGCCACTGCTGGGTGAATATCCTTTTCAATTTCATCAACCGTCATGGCGATGCCGGGCTGTCGTGGCAAAACCCGCTGCTCTACGTCGCTTCGCTCGCTTACCTGACGACGCCCTGGCTGCTCGTCGCCTTGTGGCGGCAGCGCAGCGCGGTGCGCCAGGCGGCGCGCGACAGCGTCGAGGCCAATACGGCCCTATGGCTGGCGCTCATCCCTTGCGGCCTGTTTGCCGCCATGTCGCTGACCCGCTCGGTCGGCCTGCACTGGCTGGCGTCGTTCATCCCCTTCCTCGCCGTCCTCGCCGCGATTGCCTTGCCGCAGGCAGCGCTGGCCCGCCTCGTCAAGTGGTCGGCGGCCTTTGCCGCGCTGCACGTGCTGCTGATCGCCGTCGTTGCGACGCTGCCGATGGCAACCTGGAAAAAGAGTGCCGCCTACGACGGCATCGTTCTGACCGTGCGCGCCGACGAATTGCTCGAGCGCTTGCAGCCCTATGCCGCCGATTACAGCTTTGCCATGGATGGCTATTCGCCGGCCGCAACGCTGGCCTATCACGCGCAACGCCCGTTCGCCGTCTTCGGCGAAGCCTCCTTCCATGCCCGGCAGGATGACTTCCTGACCGACTGGCGCGCGCAGGACGGGCGCAATGTGCTGGTTCTGCGCAAGAGCGAGCCGGACCGGGATTACTACGCGGCTTTCTTCCGGCGCGTCGACTTCAGCGAATTCGAACTGCATGGCGCGCGCTATTACCTCGTGCTGGGGCAGGGCTTCAATTTCGCCGTGTATCATGAGCGCGTCCTGCGCCGCATCCGCGATCGTTTCTATCGCATCCCGCCGTGGCTGCCGCAGCGCGGCTGCACGTTCTGCGAGCGCTATTTCCCGGAAGAAAAATGAACGAACGATGAGCGGAATAAAGCCCTATCTCAAACTCCTGCGCCCGCATCAGTGGGTGAAAAGCGGCTTTGTTTTCGTCGGCCTGCTGTTCGGTCACGGTTGGCGCGATGCGCTGCTCGTGCACAACGTGCTGCTTGCCGCCCTGGCCTTCGCCTTGGCAGCTTCGGCGGTTTACGTGATGAACGATCTGGCCGATCGCGAACGTGATCGCGAACATCCGGAGAAGCGTCAGCGGCCGCTCGCTTCTGGGACTGTGAGTGTGACCCAGGCCATGCTGCTCGCCGGTGGGTGCATGCTGTCGGCCTTGATGCTGGCGCAGGCGGCGTCGAATACGGTGCTGGCCATCGTTATCGCCTATGCCATGCTCAACGTGGCCTATTCGCTGGGCTTGAAGCACGTCGTCCTGCTCGACGTCTTCATCATTTCGGCGGGCTTCATGCTGCGCATTCTCGCCGGCACGCTCGGCGTCGGCATTGCGCCTTCGCACTGGCTGCTGCTCTGCGGCTTGATGCTCACGCTCTTTCTCGGTTTTGCCAAGCGGCGCGCCGAACTCGGCGCGATGGAGGGGCGCGGCGGTAGCCATCGCCAGGTGCTGGACGACTACGATCCGGTGCTGCTCGACAAGCTGATCGGGATTTGTGCGGCCGGCACCATCGTCAGCTACAGCCTATACACGGTGAGTGCCGAAACCGTCGCCATGCACGGCACGGCCAACCTGATCTACAGCGTACCTTTCGTGGTGTATGGGATTTTTCGTTATCTCTTCCTGCTGCATCGGCGCGCTGGTGGGGGCGATCCGGCCGCCGCCCTGTTGCGCGACGGCCATCTCTTGAGCGCTTTTGCCGGCTGGCTGGCGCTGGTGCTCTGGCTGCTCAAATAGCGTTCAGGGTTTTCCGGGACTTAGAGGCGACCGAGCTTGCGGTATAGCGTGTTGCGCGAAACGCCAAGCATGCGAGCGGCCGCCGAAATATTGCCGCCCAGAGCATCCAAAGTGCGCAGTACGGCGCGCCGCTCGATTTCCTCCAGGCTGGCGGAGTCGTTTTCGGTGGCCGGCGCAGCCTGCGCGATGCCTGCCGCCGGGCCTGCGCCGCTGACGGCGATGATCGGCAACTCTTCGAGCAGTTCTTCCGGCAGATGCGCTTCGGTAATCGTGTCTTCGTTGTCGTCGAGCAGGGCGATGGCAACCCGGATGACGTTGTTGAGCTGGCGAATATTGCCAGGCCACGGGTAGCGTTCGAAAGCCAGTTGCGCGATTTCGGAGACGTTGACTACGCGGTCGCCGGCCTCGGTATGGACCAGGATTTCGACCAGCCGGCGCAGATCGGTCCGTTCGCGCAGCGCGGGGAGGCTGACCGAGAGGCCGTTGATCCGATAGTAGAGATCTTCGCGGAAGCGGCGGCTGGCCACCTCTTCCTTGAGGCGGCGGTGCGTCGCACAGACGAGGGAAATATCCACCGACACCGTGCGGCTGCCGCCGAGCGGCGTGACGCAGCGTTCCTGCAGCACCCGCAACAGGCGGGCCTGCAAGCTCAGCGGCATGTCGCCGATTTCGTCGAGGAACAGCGTGCCGCCGTGCGCCTGCTGAATCTTGCCGACGGCGCCTTCCTTGCGCGCACCGGTAAAGGCGCCGCCTTGATAGCCAAACAGCTCGGATTCGATCAGGTTTTCGGGGATTGCCGCACAGTTGAGCGCAATGAAAGGCGCCGTGCTGTTCGGGCCGCTGTTGTGGATGGCCTTGGCGAACATTTCCTTGCCGGCGCCGGATTCGCCCTGGATCAGGATCGGAATGTCCCGGCCGAGAACGCGGCGCGCGCGGTCGATTGCCAGTTGCAGGCGGGCATCGCCGGTCGCCAGGCTGTCGAGCGTCAGCGCGGGCGGTGCGCTCTCCGCATGACTTTGCGGTCGTCCCCCGCTGCGCGCCGTGCCGCTGCCTACGGTGCGTGGCGCGATGGCCTGCTGCGGGATTTGGCCGCGCAGACGAACGTAGAGCTGGTGTCCGTTGAGCAGGGTAAAGGAACTGATCGCCTGGGCATCGTGACGGGCGCGATCGATCAGGGTTCCCAAGGAGGCTTCGAACAGCATCGAGCAGTGGCAGCGGGTCGCCTCGTCGCGGCGCAGGCCGAGGATATCCAGTCCGGCCGTATTGATCGCCAGAATTCGTCCGTCCTGGGCGACCGCGGCAACGCCTTCGCCGAGGCTGCCGATGTATTCCGGGCGGTGATGGAAACAGACCAACAACTCGCGCGAAAATTCGGACTCGAACAGTCTTTTTTCCACCAGATTGGCCGACATTCTAACCAGGCCAAGCGTGTGCCGCTGGTAGGCGCGCGCATCGCTGGAGATGTTCAGCACCCCGATGATGTTGCCTTGTGGGTCGAGGAGCGGTGCTGCGCTGCAAGTGAGGAAATTGTTGCGTTCGAGAAAGTGCTCGGCGCCGACGACCTCGACTGCGCAGCGTTCTGCGAGCGCCGTACCGATGCCGTTCGTTCCGCGCTGCATCTCTTTCCAGCAGGCTCCCGGCTGAAGTGCAACCTGACCCGCGCGGTCGACGAACTCGGCGTCGCCGGCCGAGTGCAGCAGCAGCCCGTCTTCGTTGGCCAGGATGACGACGCTGCCGGAGTAGCGGATCTGCTCGTGCACGTGCTCCATGATTGAACGGGCATGGGCAATCAGCGTCCGATACTGTTCGTGCGCCTGCGCCAAGTGCGCAGCTTCAATCAGCTCGTTGTGCTGACTGAAAGCGTTGGCATCGAGCCCGGCCAGCCGGCAGCGTTCCCATGACCGCAGCAGGGTGCGTTCAAGCAGCCCGTGAGGTGCTTCGCCACGATTGAAAAAGGCTTCTCTTGCCTGCTGGCTGCGCAAACCACGCGCCTCCGCCGCTGCGGAAAGCTGACTCATATTGGTTTCTCCTCCTGCAACATCACACGCGACCGGATCGATCCAGGTTCTCGTAGACTGCTTACTTTGGAACTGTTCCATAAAGTAACACTTGGGCAATCTTTTAGCAACGAGGCCGCTACAGCGCGAGACAGCTTGGTACAGTCAGGTTTGTGCAAAAAAATCGCCGCGACTTTGCGCTGCACTCGCTGTGCAGGGGAACCAGCGTTGAGCCGGTCTGTCTAGAGGTCTTCTCTCCGCTATTTGTGCTCAATGGCACACCGTTTGCTCTTATGGTACCGTGCATAGCCGTTTCGTACCGGCCGCCATCAACACAATCGATTGATTCATACCCGAGGTGACAAAGTGACTGTTTCAAAAAAATCCATTTTCCGCCTGCTTCTATCCGTGACGCTGGGCCTGGCTGCCGGTGCCGTTATCGCTCACGGCGACGTTACTCCGCAGGCGGTGGATACGTCCAGTCTGAAGCAAGTCGGTAGCGAATGGCTAAAGGCCAATCCTTATCGCGGCGATAAAGCTGCAATCCACATCGGTGCTTCCGCCTATAACCAGAACTGTGCGCGTTGCCATGGTCTGGGTGCGGAATCCGGCGGCATCGCTCCGGATCTGCGTTACTTGCCCGCCGGCGACGAAGGCGACGAAATTTTCCTCGGTCGCATCCGTCACGGGTCGACGCGCGATGGTCGTGTCTACATGCCGCCGTTTGAAGGCATCTTCTCGCAAGAAGCGATGTGGGCAATCCGTGCCTGGCTGGAGACGGTCCGTGTCGATTAAGCGCCGTCAGTGGCTTGCCGCTGTCGGGATGTTGTGCATAGCAGCAGCCCTGCCGGCGTGGGCCGACGGTTTGGACGACATGCGCCAGAAGGGGCGTCTGCGCGTCGCCGTCTATAACGATTTTCCGCCTTATTCGTTCGATGGCCGGGGAGTCGACGTCGATCTCGGCAAGGCCTTGGCCGAGCGCCTCGGCGTAAAAGCCGAAATCTCGTGGTTCAATGCCGACGAGGATATGAACAGCGACCTGCGCAATATGGTCTGGAAGGGGCACTACCTCGGTACGCAGCCGGCCGACGTGATGCTGCACGTGCCGCTGGATCAATATTTCGCATCGCAGAACGACAAGGTGCGGATCTTCGCTCCGTATCATGTTGAGGCCCTGGCGCTCGCACGGGTCGCGTCGCGCGTGCCGGAACCTTCCGGCTCTGCGGCGATAGCGCTCGATGTCTTTACGCGCGAGAAGGTGGGCGTCGAGGTGGCTTCCGGTTCCGATACTTTCCTGCTGGGCGTGCTCAACGGCCGCTTGCGCGAAAATATCGTGCACTACCGCAATGTCTCTCTGGCGACCGCTGGTCTGCGGGCTGGCGAAGTGGCTGCGGTGATGGCGCCTCGGGCCGAACTCGAGGCGGCACTGAAGAATGACCAAGTTTACCCGGTCAGTGTTGTCAAGATTCGGGAGCTGCGTCCAAGCCAGTGGCCACTGGCCATGGCCGTCAAGAGCGACGAGGCACCGCTCGCCGAAGCGCTGACGGCAGCACTGATCGACCTGCAACAGGATGGTACGGTCGCGCGGATTTTCAACCGCTACGGCATTACTCACCAGTTGCCTGGAGGCTGAGCATGTGGCTGAACCGCGCCGTTCGCGGCTTGGCTGTGCTGTGTCTGGGCTTTCCGGTAGTGGCGCTGGCGGCCCCTTTCGCTTATGTGCCGAACGAGAAATCCGGCACCTTGAGCGTCATCGATGCCGAGGATAATTCCGTCGTTGCGGCGATTCCGGCCGGGCGCAGGCCGCGCGGCATTGCCGCCGATCCGGCGGGAAAGTTCATCTACGTCACCGATGCGGCGAGCGGCGAGTTGCTGGTGATCGGTTTGCCGGGGCGCAGCGTTGTTCGTCGCGTGCCGCTCGGCGAGTCGCCCGAAGGGGTTTCCGTTTCCGCGGATGGTCGCTGGCTGGCGGCTGCCGTCGAGGGGCATAACAGCGTCGTTCTGCTCGATGCGGCAACCGGCAAGCGCGCAGCGGAAATTCGTGTGCAGGGTAAAAACCCCGAACACGCCGTGTTTAGCCCCGATGGCCGTTGGCTCTATGTCAGCGCGGAGGAGGCCGAGCAGGTGGATGTGATCGACGTGGTGGCACATCAGCAAGTCGGCAGCATTCCGGTTGGCCGTCGTCCGCGCGGGATTGCCTTTCTACCTGACGGCAGCCGTGCCTACGTGGCTTGCGAACTGTCCAGCATGGTTTATGCGATCGACGTTGCCAGCCGCAAGGTGGTCGCCGAGATCCGCGCCGGCCAGTTCTCCAATGGCGTGGCGGTAACGCCCGATGGCAAGCGGGTCTTTGTTTCCAATGGCAAGGACGGCACGGTAAGCGCCGTCGATACGGCGAACAACACCGTGCTGGCCACCATCGAAGTCGGTAAGCGTCCATGGAATATGGCCGTAACACCCGACGGGCGCCGCCTGTTCGTGGCCAACGGTCGCTCCAACAGTGCCTCGGTAATCGACACGGCGGCGCTGGTCAAGCTGGCCGATGTGCCGGTTGGTGAATTGCCTTGGGGTGTCGCGATTCCATGAGTTCAGTGGTTGGTGAACGTTATGATCGGCCGGCGATTTTCCTGCACTGGCTGCAAGCCGGCTTGGTCATCGCTTTGCTGATCATTGGCTGGATGATGACCGATCTGCCCAAGGGGCCGGCGCGGACGGCGCCTTATGCGTTGCATAAATCGCTTGGTCTGTGCGCGCTGCTGCTGATTTTCGTGCGTATCGCCTGGCGGCGTATTCACGCGCCACCCGCTGCGGCGACGCAACTGAAGCCGTGGGAGAACCGCTTATCCTCGGTGGTTCATCACGCGCTTTACTTCGTGCTTGTGCTGGCACCATTGGCGGGCTATCTATCGGCTTCGTTCACCAAGTATCCGATGAAGTTCTTCGGACTGGTGCTGCCGTCGATCGGCTGGCCAGACGACACCCTGAATGCGATCTTCAACAATCTGCACAAAGGGGCCGTGTGGGTGCTGATGCTTTTGCTCGCGCTGCATGTGCTGGGCGCACTGCATCACGCGTTGCGACGCGACGGGGTAATGTCGCGCATGCTTCCTTGGGGCGGCGGCGGCGGGCAGTGATGCCGAACGCTAGCGCCGCCCGTCAGTAATTACTCGAGACTCAGCACCCACTCCACTGCCGACTTCAGATCGGCGTCGCTGAGCTTGTCCGCAGGGTGCGGCGGCATCGGGATCTCGCCCCATACGCCCGAACCGCCATTGCGCACTTTTGCGCTCAGGCGGGCAAGGGCTTCGCTATCGCCACGATATTTGGCCGCGACATCGCGGTAGGCCGGGCCGACCAGTTTCTTGTCGACGGCGTGGCAGGCTACGCAGCGAGCTTTCTTGACGATGGCTTCGGTGGCGGTGGCTTGTCCGGCCAATGCTGCGGTCAGCCCCAGTGCCAAAAAGAGGTGAATCGATTTCATGCAGTTCTCCAGTTTCATTCAAGCGGTGTCAATGTCCGGACCTTGATATTTCAAAGCGCGCCGCGTGCTGCTGGGGGCGGGTTTGCTTGTGCCATGGGTCCTCATGGCAGGTGACCGGTAACGCTCGATTTGGCGCCGTCGTCATGTTTAGTTGAGCAGCGTGCATGCCAGGCCTTGACTGATCATGTGAAAATTTCGTTCGGTAATAAAAAAGCATTTTGCATCATGATGTTACATTTTTGCTCCCTGCCGTATCGGATAACGCGGCTGTAATCGCGCTGGTTGACGATGTGTCAAAAATGAACAGCTGCTCCACTGCGTAGCGCGCCAAGGCGCGTCGGTTGGCAAAAAAATCCCGCGTTTACAGGGTGTGGGGGTCGGCATGATTCCTGCGAAATACCCTTGGATGGAACCTGACGATTGCACCGATAGTCCGCATGACCCCATACAGCGCTCTTGGCAGCGCTCGACCGGACATGGTCTGACCCCGAAAATGGCGCTGAGCGACGCGGTCGCGTCCGGTGCCGAGCTATCCGAGCGATTGGAGGCCAATGCCCGTCTGATCACCTATGCGCAACCGGTGATCGAGCACCTGCATCAGCAAATCGCACGTTCCTCGTCCATGGTGTTGCTGACTGATGACGGCGGAATGATTCTGCGCGCCGTGGGCGACAGCGATTTCGTCGGACGTGCTGCGAGCATTTCGCTGGCGCCCGGGGCGATCTGGTCGGAGCAGTGTATGGGTACCAATGCCGTCGGTACCGCGTTGCACGAACAGCGTTCGGTCGCGGTATTCGGCGATCAGCATTATCTGGAGCGCAACCAGTTCCTGACCTGTATTGCTACACCGATTCTCGCTCCCTGTGGCGGTATTCTCGGCATTCTCGATATTTCCAGCGACGCCCGCGTCACGCATCTGCACGCCCGCGCCTTGTTGCAAACGACGGTCGAAATGATCGAGAACCGGCTTATCGAGACCGTCGTCGAAGGAACGCTGGTGCTGCATTTTCATTCGACCCCGGAGATGCTCGGCACGCCGCTCGAGGGGGTGGCGGTGTTCAGCGAATCCGGCGCGATGGTCTCGTGCAATCGGCGCGCGCGCGCCCTGCTGAGTTTGCCGGCAGGTGAATCGAACTACGCGAGCGGCAGCTTTGGCGAGTTCTTCGCGACAACTTGGCCGAGTCTGCTCGATCATGCCGTGCGTCACGGCATGCAGCCCTTGAAAATACGTACCAGCGGCGGTCGCGTGCTGAGTGCAGTGGCCAATCTCCGCACTTCGACGCGCGCTCGTTCGGGGGCGTCTCTAGGGGGTAATGCCGCCAAAGGGCGTTCTGCGCATCCTGCGCCTGCGGTGCGCACACTGGCCGAGCTGGATCTGGGCGACGGGCGGATGGCTGAAGCGGTGCGGCGCGCGCAGCGTATCGCCGAATATGATATTCCCTTGCTGATTCAGGGCGAAACCGGTACTGGCAAGGAGATTTTCGCCCAAGCCTTCCATTGCAGCGGCTTACGGCGCGATGGGCCTTTTGTGGCGATCAACTGCGCGGCCATTCCGGCCAGCCTGATCGAAGCCGAGTTGTTCGGCTATGTCGCCGGCGCGTACACCGGGGCGCGCGCTCAGGGGGCGCGCGGCAAGCTACGTGAGGCACACGGTGGCACGCTCCTGCTCGATGAGATCGGCGACATGCCGCTCAACCTGCAAGCCGTGCTGCTGCGGGTTCTCGAGACGCGGCGGGTGGCACCACTCGGCGGTGGTCCTGAAGAGGCGGTGGATATCGGCCTCGTTTGCGCCAGCCATCGCCCTTTACGCGAGTTGACGGCGCTTGGCTCCTTCCGCTCCGATCTGTTTTTCCGTCTGTCCGGCATGACCGTGTCGCTGCCGGCCCTGCGCGAGCGAACCGATTTCCCCGTTCTCGTGCGGCAGATGCTCAACGAGGAGCGGGGCGGGGAGGGCGTGCGGCTTTCCGGTGAGGCGCTCGATCTGCTACAACGCCATTTGTGGCCGGGCAACTTGCGTCAGCTGCGCAATACGCTGCGCTTGTCGATCGCGCTGATGGGCGGCAGCGACGATTGCCTGCGCCCGGAGCATCTGCCGCAGGAGGTGCTCGACGAGGTCTCCGGTCCCGCTTCGCGCGGCGCTGGCAACCTCGGACTGCGGGCGGTCGAAGCGCGCATGGTGCAGGAGGCGGTCGCGCGGCATAATGGCAATATCTCGGCGGCGGCACGGGATCTCGGAATTACGCGAACGACCCTTTATCGGAAGTTGAAATTGGGGCGGGCGTAAGGCGCGAACCTTGTCCCTGTACGGACTCTGCTGCCGGATGGCGAGCGCCCCATCAGGGGTGGAATGCCAGAACTGGCGTGGGATTTGCTTCGATCATAGCGGTACCGGATAATTACTTTGAATGGATTGTCCGGTTAACTTTTGAACTCCACTACTTTTATCATCACCCGGAGACTATCACCATGACTCATCGCACCCTCTTTGCCGGCCTTGCCGGTATTCTCATGCTCACTTCGGTTGCTGCCATGGCAGACCAGGCCAATGATGAGAAGGTCAAGAAGATTGCCAGCAACGCTGGCTGTTTCACCTGTCACTCGCTGAAGCATCAGGAGTCCAAGGACGGCAGCAAGCCGATCGGTCCCGCCTGGGAAGACGTTGCTGCCCAATACAAGGGCAAGCCCGGTGCCGCCGATTTTCTGACCCGCGTCGTGCTCGAAGGCTCCAATCCTTACTCCAGCCACTGGAACAAGAAGGTTTCCGGCATCGCCATGCCGCCCAATGCCGTCGCCATTACTGAAGGCGATGCCCGTCAGGTGGTGTTCTGGATTCTCTCGCTCAAGTAAGCGAGCGTTTCTCGAGAGGCATGAAGCCGGGCGCCGCCCGGCTTTTTTTGTGGCTTCTAGTTCGGCGTGGGCTCGTTTCGCGGGAGTGCGAACGGATGTTTTCCGAGTCGACAAGTAAAACGGCCCGACGGTAAATCCCGTCGGGCCGTTTTACTTGCACGGCCCGCCTAGGCGGGCCGAAACAGCTTAGGACTTATGCAGCTTGAACACCCACACCGAGCCACCTTGTTCGAGGTAGTTCACGCGCTTGGCGACGTCGCCGCCCCACAGCGGAACTGCACCACCCCAACCGCTGGTAACGCTGATGTACTGTTCGCCATCCTGTTCCCAGGAGATCGGAGGTGCAACGATGCCGGTACCGGTCTGGAAGGACCAGAGTTCCTTACCGGTCTTGGCGTCAACACCCTTCAGGAAGCCTTCCGGGGTACCGTAGAACACCAGACCGCCTGCGGTGGTCAGGACGCCGCCCCACAGCGGAGCGTAGTTCTTGTTTTCCCAGACGATCTTACCGGTGGCCGGATCAATTGCACGCATGGCGCCAATGTAGTCGTCGTTGGTGGCCTTGATCGTGAAGCCGGCACCCAGGTAGGCGGCGCCCTTCTTGTAGGCGACCGGTTCATTGTGAATGGTCATTGCCCACTCGTTGGAGGGGACGTAGAACAGGCCGGTTTGCGGGCTGTACGACATCTGCATCTGGTTCTTGCCGCCGAGGAAGGACGGCGCTGCCAGTACTTCAGCACCCGCCTTGCCGTCAGCGCTCTTGGCCGGATCACCCGGACGGTTGTCATCGACATAAACCGGACGACCGGTCTTGAGGTCGATGCTCTTCGCCCAGGTGATCTGCTTGACGAACGGGAAGGCGTTGAGCAGCTTGCCGTTGGTGCGGTCGTTCACGAAGAAGAAGCCGTTACGGTCGGCCTTGCCGCCAGCCTTGACGACCTTGCCCGTTTTTGGATCCTTGTAGTCGAAGGAGACGAACTCGTTCACGCCGTCGAAGTCCCAGCCGTCGTGCGGGGTGTTCTGATAGTGCCAGACGATCTTGCCGGTGTCGGCGTCGATGGCGACGGTCGAGCACGAGAAGAGGTTGTCGCCGGGACGGTTGTGGCTGTTCCACGGCGCCGGGTTGCCGGTACCGGCGAAGATCAGGTTGGTTTCCGGATCGTAGGTTGCGCCGTTCCAGGTCGCTGCGCCGCCGGTCTTCCACAGGTCGCCGGTCCACGTGGCGTTGGTCGTGCCGGAGATGCCGTTTTCAACCTTGTTGCCATCCTTGTCCATCGTGTAGCCCATGTGGCCTTCGACGGTCGGACGCGTCCACAGGAGCTTGCCGGTCATCGGATCGCGGGCGTCGATGCGGCCAACGATGCCGAATTCGCCACCGGACACGCCGGTGATCAGCTTGCCCTTGGCGATGATCGGTGCGGCGGTCGAGGAGTAGCCGGCAGCGTAGTCTTCCAGCTTTTCTTTCCAGACCACTTTGCCGGTGTTGACGTCGAGTGCGACGAGTTGCGCGTCGAGCGTGCCGAAGATCACCAGGTTGCCGAACAGGGCGGCGCCGCGGTTAATCACGTCGCAGCAAGGCATGATGCCTTCCGGCAGACGGTGCTCGTACTTCCACAGTTTCTTGCCGGTCTTCGCGTCGAGGGCGAACATGCGGCTGTAGGAGGCGGTAACGAACATCTTGCCGTCATGGACGAGCGGCTGCGATTCCTGGCCGCGCTGCTTTTCACCGCCGAAGGACATCGACCAGGCCGGAACCAGGTTCTTGACGGTGTTGGTGTTGACTGCGGTCAGGGTGCTGTAACGCTGACCCTGGGTGCCAAGGCCGAAGCTCACGACGTCGCCGGTGGTCTTGGCGTCGTTGAGAATGTCTTGCGTGGTAACGTCCTTTGCCTGCGCCGTGCCCAGCGAACCGATGCTGAGTACAGCTGCTGCTGCGAGTGCCAGAACGAACGGTACCTTGTTGTGTTTGTCCCTCTGTTTCATCGAGTCATCTCCTTGGTTATATATCCGAACCGGAACAGTTGTCCGCCCGAAGGCGGGATCAGCCCCCCGTGGGGCTGAGTTTGAGCAAGTGGCGTGCCAGACCGTCGGAATATGTTTTGAACCTGCCGTTTCAGTGACCGGTCGGCAAGGAAATATAGCATCGGATCGTTCAGCAGTGCGAGTTTCGGGCGCAGGCCGACGCCCCGCTCGGTAAATGCTATGTCTCCCACGCAAAATTCACCTGTCTCAAATGTCACCAACTGCTCCAAAGTGCAACATGTCGTCTGCGAGCAGCGCCGATGCAAGCATTGGTCACAACTACCGAGGCCGGCGCAACGCCCGCCGGATGGGTGCTTCCGGGGATGCCCGGGTGGACGGCGCAAGAATATGCGACGTGGCCGGCATGAGGCTTGCTATTCCAATTTCTGACAAAATAATGAAAGACGGAGTGTCCTCAGGACGCTACGCGAGGAGACAAAGATGAAATTCATCGCGCTACTGGCGCTTGCCGGATTGCTGCTGGCCGATACGGCCGGCGCGGCGGGTAGCGCGCTCGCCGATCCGCTTGCTTCGTTGCGTTGGGGCGATATGCGCAAGATCTTCTTTGGCAAGGCGCGCGTGGTGTTCGATGAGCGCGTCAGGGTCGTGGCGCCGCTGACCGCCGAAAACCCGCTCAACGTGCCGATCGGGGTCGATGCCACGGCGCTGGGCGATGTCCGGCAGGTACTGGTGTTTGCCGATTCGAATCCGATCAACGAAGTGTTGCGTTTCTATCCGGAGCGCGTCCAGGCCAAGCTCGGTTTTCGCGTCAAGTTGCAGCAGTCCACCCCGGTTCGCGCCGCCGCCCGCACCGGCGACGGTGTCTGGCATGTCGGTGGTGCCTGGGTCAATACCGCCGGTGGCGGCTGTACGGCGCCGTCGCTCGGATCGAGCTCGCCCGAGTGGCAACGCCGCCTGAACGAAGTCAGCGCTCGCGTCTGGTCGCGCGAGGCAAGCGGCGATGACGAAAAATCGCCTGGGCAACTACGTCTGCGGCTGCGCATCATTCATCCGATGGATACCGGCCTGGTCGCCGGCATTCCGGCTTTTTTCATTCAGGAGCTGAAGCTGGCCGACGAGCAGGGCCGGGCGCTGCTGCGCATCGATGCGTCCGAGCCGGTTTCCGAGAATCCAGTATTTACGGTCGATTTGCCGCCGGGCCTGATCGCCGGAAGAGTGCAGGTCAGCGGCCGCGACAACAACGGCAACGCCATCGAAACGTGGATCGAGCCATGAACGCCCATTTCCTGTCCCGCGCTGTTTCGCGCTGCCTGCTGTTGCTCATGGCGGCGGCGACGCTCGTAGGCGCCGCGGGGGCCGCTGACTTCGACTATGCGCTGCAGCCGCGCCGCATTGCCGACGATACCTGGGTGTTGCTCGGGCGGAACGAGGATTTCAGCATCGCCAACGGCGCCAATATCGTGAACACGGCTTTCGTCGTCACCGGCGCCGGCGTCGTGGTGATCGACTCCGGTCCCTCGCGCCGTTACGGCGAGCAACTGCGCCGGGCGATCGCCGGCGTTACCGATGAGCCGGTGGTGCAAGTGCTGATTACCCATCACCATCCCGACCACTTTCTCGGCAACCAGGCCTTCGCCCCGCAAACGCTCTACGCCCTGCCGGCGACGATTAGCGGAATCGCCCGCGACGGCAACGCCTTCGCCGAAAACCTCTACCGTCTCTCCGGCGAGTGGATGCTCGGCACCGAAGTCGTCGCACCGCCACAAGCGATCGCCCCCGGGCCGCTCGCGATCGGCACGCATCGCTTCGAGGTGCTCGCCCTCGACGGCCATACCGGCGCCGATCTGGCCTTGTTCGATCGCGGCACTGGCGTGCTCTTCGCCGGCGATCTGGTCTTCAACGGGCGCGCACCGACCACCCCGCATGCCCGCATCGACCATTGGCTGGCCGCGCTCGACCGGCTCGACGCGTTGGCGCCGCGCATCGTCGTGCCGGGGCATGGCGAGGTCAGCGTGGCCGTTGCCGCCAGCGCGCCGCGAGCGATCGGCCAGACGCGCAGCTATCTGCGCTGGCTCGACGCCGCGCTGAACCGCGCCGCCGAGCAGGGACTGGACATGAGCGAAGCCTTGTCGCTGCCCCTGCCGGCGGAAATCAGCGCCTTCGCCGTCGCCGAGGCCGAATACCGGCGCTCGGTCAGCCATCTCTATCCAGCGGCCGAGCAGGGCGCCCTGGCCAATTCGCACCGGCACTGAAATGCCCGTCATGAACCCGGCGATCGATTTTCCCACTGTCGCGACCCATCGCCTTCCGGCGTGGGCGCTGGGGCTTTCGCTAGCGCTCCATCTCGCCGTGCTGGCCGGGCCTTTCCTCACGCGCCCGGCGGCCGACAAGGTCCTGCCGCCGCTGGCCGTGAATTTCCGCCTGCCGGCAACGATCGCCGCACCCGCTCCCGCGCGCATTCCTCAGGAGGCGCCTCCCGCTGCCGCGCGGAAAACGGTCGTCGCCGCGCGCGACAAGGTGCCGCGCGTGCCGACGCCGCTTTCGAAACCGGCGGTGTTGGCCGTCGCCGGGCCGGCTCCGGGAATCGCCGCCGCAAGTGCGGCGATTCCCGTCGTCGCTCCCACCGTCCCGTCAAGCGAAGCGGCGCCGCCCCCGCGCGCGGCCGAAACGAGTCCGCCGCCCGCCACCGATGCGGCGGCGATGGCGCGTTATATCCGCCTGCTCGGCGACCTGCTCGCCCAGCAGCAGCAATACCCCCGCCTCGCCGCCATGCGCGGCTGGGAGGGCGAGGTCCGCCTGCGTCTGCAGATGGCGCGCAAGGGCACGATCATCGCCGTGCGCATTGTGCATTCGAGCGGCTTCGAGGTGCTCGATCAGCACGCCGTGCAACTGGTGCAGAACGCGACGCTGCCGCCGCCACCCGCCGCGTCTTTGCCGAACGCCTCGCCGGAGGGCGGCAGTCCCGATTTTCAGATCGACATCCCGATCCACTATTCATTGAAACGAAGCTGAGGCCATGCCGACGATCACGCTCAGCCTACATACCCGCATCAGCTTCGTGCTGACCGCGCTCGCCGCCGTACTGGTCCTGGCGCTCGGCGGCCTGTGGCTGACGCAGAGCCGGCAATCCATCCACGAGGAAGTCGAAGCCGCGAGCCGCGTCGCCGAGCAGTGGCTTAGCGTTGCGGCGCGCGAGGCCCGCGCCAACCCACCGGTCTGGAGTAGCGAGCGCCTGCTGGCGCACGTCCAGGCGGTCGGGCGGATTCGCGCCAACGCCCTCGAGGTGCTCGACAGCGCCGGGCAGCAGGTCTATCTCTCGCCGCAGCCTCTTTACAAGGCCGGCCGTGCCGCTCCCGGCTGGTTTGTCAGCGTGGTCGAGCCGGCATTCGCCACCCGTCTGATCGACGCCGGCCCCTTGACGCTGATCCTGCATCCTGACCCCTCGCGGGCGACGCTCGATGCCTGGGACGACCTGTGCGTGATGGCCGGCTGGGCCGCCGTCCTCCTCGTTGCGCTGTTCTTCGCCGCACGCCTGGCGCTGCGCCGTGCTCTGCGTCCGCTCGGCGCCGTGATGGCGGCGCTCGATCGCACCGGCCGTGGCTGCTTCGACACCCGTCTGCCGGTTTTTCCGGTACCCGAACTCGGCCGCCTGGCCAGCGCCTTCAACGGCATGGCCGACCGCCTTGCCGAAGCGGTCAACGACAACGTGCGTCTGGAAACCGAGCACGAGTTGACCGAACGCCTCCAGTCGCGGCTCGAAGCCGAACGCCGCAGCATTGCCCGCGAGCTGCACGACGAACTGGCGCAGGGCATCACCGCCGTGCGCGCGCTGGCCGGCGCCATCGCCCAGCGCACCAATGAACAGCCGGCGCTGAACGGGCACGCGCAGAACATCGTCGCCGTCACCGGGCTGATGCAGGATGGCGTACGCAACATCCTGCACCACCTGCGTCCGGGGGGCGCCATCGAGCGCGTCGGTTTGGACGAAATGCTGCGGCGCTATCTCGACGTCTGGCGCCAGCACTACCCCGATATTGCCCTTTGCATGACGCTGGAAGCCGGCTGCGTCGCGGTCGATGACGATTTTGCGCAGGCGCTGCTGCGCATCGTCCAGGAAGGCCTGACCAATGTCGCGCGCCATGCGGCGGCCAGCCGCGTCGAGGTGTGCCTGCGCCAGGTGCACGATGGCAGTGAAGATGTGGCGTCTCAATCCCGCTGGCTGGAACTCACCCTGACCGACAACGGACGCGGCCTCGGCTCGCCGTCGGAATTTTCGGGCAGCGGTCTTGGCCTCGCCGGCATGCGCGAACGCGTTGCGGCGCTGTCCGGCGAACTGCAGTTCGACGGCGCGGCCGGCGGCGGCACCCGCCTCCGTGTCCGGCTGCCGGCCAACCTTACAAGTACCACTCTGGAGGAAATATCATGACCCAGCCCCTTGCCGGCCAGAAAATCCTGCTCGCCGACGACCACGCCATCGTGCGTATGGGCTTCCGTGCGCTGCTCGAAGGCGCCGGCGCCAGCGTGCTGGCCGAGGCGGAGAGCGGCGAACAGGCCGTGCGCCTGTATGGCGAACTGGCGCCCGACCTGCTGGTGATGGATATTTCGATGCCGGGGATCGGCGGCCTGGCCGCTCTCGAGCGGCTTCGCGCGCGCCATCCCAACGCCCGCGTGCTGATGCTGTCGGCGCATCAGGACGCGGTGATTCCGGTGCGCGCCCTGAAAGCCGGCGCACTCGGCTACCTGTGCAAGCGCTGCACGCCCGACGAGTTCCTGCGTGCGGTCGGGCAGGTCGCCAGGAATCAGCGCTATATCGATCCGGAGCTGGCGCAGGCTGTCGCGCTGGCGCAGCTTTCAGGCACCGCCGATCCGGCCGAAACACTGACCGAGAAGGAGTTCGCGGTTTTCCTGCAACTGGCCAAGGGGCGCTCGGTGAGCGACATCGCCGGCGATTTCAATATCAGCGCCAGCACCGTCGGCACGCACCTCTATCACATCAAGCAGAAACTCAACGCCAGCAACGCCGCCGAACTGGCGGTCATCGCCATGCGCGCCGGCCTGATGGAGGCGTGAGCGGGCGGCGAATGGCGCGTTTCGAAACCGCTCCGGCTCGTCCGTCTGTCTCGCGCCGTGGCTGGCTGCGCCGTGCTGCGCTCCTGATCGGCCTTCTCGGCGCGGGCTGCGGGCTCGTCCTGGCGGCGATCTACTGGCGCCAGGAATCCCTGCTCTTCGATCCCGCGCCGTTGCCGGCCGAGCATGTTTTTTCCCTGCCCGATGTGCACGAGGTGCGCATTGAGGTGGACGGCGCCAGTCTCTCTGCGCTGCATTTGAAGCTGCCGAATCCGCGGGGCGTGGTTTTCTTCCTGCACGGCAACAGCGGCAATCTCGCCACTTGGTTCACCAATGCCGCTTTCTACCGCAACGCCAATTACGATCTGTTCATGATCGACTACCGGGGCTATGGCAAGAGCAGCGGCCGCATCGCCAGCCAGGCGCAACTGCGTGCCGACGTGCGCCAGGCCTGGGACTGGCTGGCGCCGCAGTATGCCGGGAAGAAGCGCGTGATCTACGGGCGTTCGCTGGGCACCGCGCTGGCCGCCGGTCTGAGCGCCGATGTTCCGGCCGATCTCACCGTCCTGGTTTCGCCCTATTGCAGCATGACCGATCTGATGCGGGCGAACTACCCGCTGCTGCCGACCCTGCTGCTGCGCTATCCGCTCCCCACCTGCGAGTACGTCGCCCGCCTGCACACGCCGCTGTTGCTGGTGCATGGCGAGGCCGACAGCGTGATCCCGATCGCGCACAGCGAAAAAATCCTGGCGCTCGCGCCGCAGGCGCAACTGCTACGCATTCCAGGCGCCGGCCATAACGACGTGCATCAGTTCGCCGCCTACATCGAGGCGCTGACCCGGTGCCTGCGCGCGCTGTAGCGCCCGGCGCGGCCGTCTTTCCGTTCGGCAGGCCGGCCAGCCTGTATCATGGCGGACCTGCCTCTACGGCGCTAACACCGGCGCAGTCAAATTCTGCCCGCCTTCGAGGAATCAAAATGCCCGCCGACCTCTCCGCTGCTTTGACCGAACGCCTAGCGACCGCGCTTGGCGCGCGCCGCGACCTGATCGCCCAACTGCACGCCGAACAAACCAATGCCTACCGCCTGTTTCACGGCAGCGTCGAAGGCGAAGCCGGGCTGACCGTCGATCGCTACGGCGATGCCTTGCTCGTGCAAACCTTTCATCGTCCGCTCGCAGCGGACCAGCTGGCTGAGCTCGAAGCCTTCTACGCCGGCGTTTTTCCTGGCCTGCCGGTGTTCTACAACGACCGCAGCCAGGCCAATTCGCGGATTGCCAACACGCTGCCGCCGGAGCAGGTCGCCGCCGCGCACGAGCCGCGCCAGTTCCAGGAAATGGGCGTCAATTACCGCTTCCAGGCGCGCCACGCCGGGCAGGACCCGTGGCTCTTCCTTGACCTGCGCGCCGGCCGCCGCCGCGTGATGCAGGAGATCGAGAAAAAATCGCTGCTCAACGTCTTCGCCTACACCTGCGGCATCGGCATCGCCGCCGCCAAGGCCGGTGCGCGGCATGTGGTGAATGTGGACTTTGCCGAATCGAGTATCGCCGTCGGCAAGGAGAACGCGCGTCTCAACGAGTTGCCGATCCGTGTCCGCTTCGTGCAGAGCGACGCCTTCGCCGCCCTGCGCCAGCTCTCCGGCCAGGGGCAGGCGCAGATGGTGCGCGGCAAGCGCATGCCTCCCTTCCAGAAACTGGACCCGCACCAGTTCGACGTTGTTTTCCTCGACCCGCCGCGCTACGCCAAAAGCCCGTTCGGCGTCGTCGATCTGGTCAACGACTACGCTGCGCTGTTCAAGCCGGCGCTGTTGTGCACGGCCGAAGGCGGCACGCTGATCTGCTGCAACAACGTCGCCGAAGTCGCGCGCGACGCCTGGCTCGACCTGCTCCAGCGCAGCGCGCGCAAGGCCGGGCGGACGATTCGCGAAGTCGAGTGGATCGCCCCGGAGGCCGATTTCCCCAGTTCCGACGGCCAGCCGCCGCTGAAGATCGTGCTGTTGCGGGTTTGATGCGAACAAGCTGGTTTTATGGACGGCGGGTCTGCCTGCCAGTCGTTTCATGATTTTCATGGCGCAAAGATGAAAATTTGCGCTAGCGCGCAGCCCGATACTCCTGCGAGAATCGGCCCCTGTAATTTTTTATAGTTGAGACTCCATGCCAGCTCGTCCTGTTTTTCGTCGCCGCCACGCCCTGCTCGCCACCCTCGTCGCCAATGCATTCGTCCCTGCCGTGTATGCAGCGGATGCGGTCATGCAGGTTTCACCTGTCGTCATTACTGCCACGCGCGTAGCGCAATCGAGTTTCGATTTGCCGCTTTCGATCGACGTGGTGAACGGCGAGCAGATGCAGAATGGGCAGTTCATGGTCAATGCCTCCGAGTCGCTGGTGCGAATCCCGGGTATCGTGGCGCCGAACCAGACCCGCTTCTCGTCCGATCAATTGGTGTCTTCGCGTGGTTTCGGCGCGCGAGCCGGTTTTGGCGTCCGCGGCATTCGTCTCTATGCTGACGGTATTCCTCAGTCGATGCCCGACGGGCAGGGGCAGATGGGGACATTCAGCCTGAGTTCGGCTGACCGCATGGAGGTTTTGCGCGGTCCGTTCTCGGCGCTCTACGGAAACTCTTCGGGTGGCGTGATCCAGATATTCACGCGTGATGGCGTCGGGGCACCGCGTGCTACGGCCAGTGCCTATGCGGGGAGTTTCGGTACTGAACGGGCGGATCTTCTGGCCGAGGGGCAATCCGGGGCGCTGGGCTATGTGGTTGATGCCTCGCGCTACCAGACCGACGGTTACCGCGAGCACAGCGCGGCACGGCGCGATCAACTCAACGCGAAACTGAACTGGCGCGCGGGCGACGATACCAAGGTGACGGTTGTGCTCAATTCGCTGGATCAGCCGTACAACGACGATCCGCAGGGACTGACCCGGGCGCAGATGGAAGCCAATCCGCGTCAGACGCAGGCCAGTTCGATCAGCCAGAATACCGGGGGCAGCAAGTCGCAAACGCATCTCGGTGTGAATGTTGAGCACCGCCTGAGTGACCAGGATACCTTGCAGGCAATCGCTTGGGCCGGCGTCAGAAATACCTACACCCGCCTCGCCACACCATTCAGTGGGACAGCAGTGATCAAGGGCTCGGGCGGGATCAGTGCCATCGACCGCGATTTTTCCGGTGTCGATTTGCGCTGGAGTCACAAAACGCCGACGCCGACCGGTCCGCTCAACGTGACGCTGGGCCTGACTTACGAGTACATGAAGGACGCCCGCACCGGCTTCGAGAACAACGCTGGTGCCCAGGGGGTGTTGCGGCGCGACGAAGACAATATTGCCTCGAATTCAGGGCAGTACGTTCAGGCGGAGTGGGAAATCGGCAAGGACTGGATTCTGAGTGGCGGGGTTCGGCAAAGCCGGGTGAATTTCGAGAACAAGGATCGTTATATTCGGACGACGGGTACAGGCAACCCGGACGATAGCGGGACGGTCAGCTACACGAACACGAGTCCGGTGCTCGGCGTGGTTTATCACCTGAATCCGGCGGTAAATCTTTATGCCAACGCCGGCAAGGGCTTCGAAACTCCCACCTTTATCGAACTGGCGTATCGACCGGGGAACGTAAGCGGGCTCAATTTTGCATTGCAGCCGTCGACTAGTGTGAACTACGAAGCCGGCGTGAAAGCTTTCGTTGGAGCGAATACGCGCGTCAACCTCGCGGTGTTCGAAGTACGGACCGACAAGGAAATCGTCGTCGATAGTACCTCATTCGGCCGCTCGGTCTATGCCAATGCCGGCAAGACGGGGCGCTCGGGCGTGGAGCTGTCGGTCGATACCGACCTGAGCCACAATTTCAAGGCGTATCTGGCCTATACGCTGCTCGATGCACGCTTTAAGGAAGCCTACCGGACGTCGAGCGGTACGACGATCGCCAGCGGCAACCTGTTGCCCGGTACGCCGCGTACCACCGTCTATGGCGAACTTTCGTGGCAGCATCCGGCGAGCGGTTTCTCGACGGCACTCGAAGCGCGCTACAGCGGTAAGGTCTTCATCGATGATGTCAATTCGGATGCAGCCGACGCGTACACGGTGTTTAACTGGAAAGGCGGATTCGACCAGCGTCTTGGCGGTGTGCGGCTGAAAGAGTTCCTGCGCGTCGAAAACATAGGCGACAAGCGCTACTCCGGCGGCGTGCTGGTCAATAACACCACGGGCGCCTTTATGCCAGCGCCGGGCCGCAACTATCTGGTCGGCGTCTCGGCAGGGCTGGACTTCTAACTTTTGTGCGCGATCGATGGCAGCTATTTCGATGGCTAGCCTTGCTCGTCCCAGCGGCCGATTAATCGCGAATAGCTCGTGTTGGAAGGCGGGTGAAACCGTCTTCTCGGCTTGAGTGGTAATGACCGATCCGTTGTTTCCGGAGACGACGCCGTTCCGCGAGCACCGTCTGGCGGTCGGCGACGGTCACGAGTTGCACATCGAGGAATGCGGGCGGCCGGACGGTGTTCCGGTCGTTTTTTTGCATGGTGGTCCGGGCAGCGGCTGTTCGCCGACGCAGCGCCGTTTCTTCGACCCCGAACGTTTCCGCGCCGTGCTCTTCGATCAGCGCGGCTGCGGCCGCAGCACGCCGCTCGGCGGATTGCAGGCCAATACCACCGCGCATCTGGTCGCCGACATCGAACGCATTCGCGAGGCGCTCGGTATCGAGCGCTGGCTCGTTTTCGGCGGCTCCTGGGGCAGCCTGCTCGCGCTGGCCTACGCCCGACAGCATGCGGAGCGGATCGGCGGTCTCGTCCTGCGCGGCATTTTCCTCGGCTCGAACGACGAACTACAGCGTTACGCCCAAGGCCTCGATCGCGTCGCGCCGCAGGCCTGGCAAACGTTCGCCGCCGGCGTGCCGGCCGCCGAGCGCGGCGATCTGCTGCACGCCTATACCCGCCGTCTGCTGGACGGCGACCAGTCCATACGGCAGGCGGCTGCGCGCCGCTGGCTCGACTACGAACGCGCCCTGATGGACGAAGCGCCGCTCGCCGGCGTGCCCGATGTCCGGCAACTGGCGAAGACCGCCGTGCTGGCGCATTACCTCGCGCAGTCTTGCTTCGTCGATACCGCCGAACTGCTCGCCGACTGCTCTCTCTTTCGTCATCTCCCGGCAGTCATCGTGCAGGGCAGCGACGATCCGGTTTGTCCGCCGCGCACCGCCGAACGCCTGCATCGCGCCTGGCCCGAAGCCGAGTGGCAACTGGTTGCCGGTGGCCGGCACGGTGCTTCGGCGCCGGATATTGCCGCTGCCTGCATCGCGGCGCTCGGGCGTGTTGTGAGCCGTAGCGGCATCTAAGTCCTGGTTTTTCTCCGCGTCATGAAATTCGCGAGCCGTCGCTGCAGGAATGCGCGATGGAAATCTCATGCCGATCTCGTCGCCGTGCCGTGCCCGCTGGCGAACAATGCGTCATGGGGAAGCTGGCGCCAAACGCCGGTTTCGCGCGCTAAAAAGAGAATGTGATGAGGAGAACACCATGCCGAAAGAATCGAGCGGTCTGAGCCTGGACGGACAGGGTACGCCCCTCTGGCTGTCGGTCGAACTGACCTACCGTTGTCCGCTGAAATGCACGTGGTGCAATAATCCGCTGAACTTCGACGACTACGCCCCGAACGAACTGAGCACTGAGGAATGGAAGCGCGTGTTGCGCGAAGCGCGCGAGCTGGGCACCCTGCAACTTGGTTTTACCGGCGGCGAGCCGCTGCTGCGCGACGATCTCGAGGAACTGGTTGCCTATGCCGATGAGATCGGCATGTACACGAACTTGATCACCTCGGGCATCGGCCTCACCGACGCGCGCATGGCCGCGCTCAAGAAGGCCGGCCTGAAGCATGTGCAGCTTTCGCTGCAATCGATGCGCCAGCCGATCACCGACGAACTGGTCGGCGCCCGGGCGCACGCGGCCAAGCTGGAAGCTGCGCGCATCATCAAGGCGCATGATTTCCCGATGGTCCTGAACATGCCGGTCTTCCGCCAGAACATGGACGACATCGACGACATGATCGCCTGGGCGGCCGATCTCGGTGTCGAGTACATCGAGCTGGCCAACATCCAGTACTACAACTGGGCGCTGCTCAACCGCGACGAACTGATGCCGAGCCTCGCGCAGGTGCGCGAAGCCGAGGCCAAGGTGCAGCGCTGGCGCGAGAAGCTGGGCGACAGCATGACCATCTACTTCGTCATTCCCGACTACTACGAAGGCCGCCCGAAGGCCTGCATGAACGGCTGGGGCGCCATCCACCTGACCATCGCGCCGGACGGCGTGGCCATGCCGTGCCAGGAAGCACGCGTGATTCCCGGCCTCGAATTCGAATCGATACGCGAGCGCTCCCTGTCGTGGCTGTGGCACGAATCGCCACTGTTCCGCAAGTATCGCGGCCTCGACTGGCTGCCCGAGCCGTGCAGTTCGTGCTCGGAAAAGGAAAAGGACTTCGGCGGCTGCCGCTGCCAGGCTTTCCTGCTCACCGGCAATGCCAACAATACCGACCCGGCGTGCACCCGCTCGCCGCAGCACCATGTGGTGCAGGAAGCCGTGCGCAGCGTGGCGCAGCCGATGCGCTTCCGCAAGCCGCTGATCATGCGCACCGCCCGCGCGGTGTCCACCGCCTTCATGGAGTGAGCATGCGTCATCCTTACGACACCGCCACCGGCACCATCCTGCTTGGCCTGTTGCTGACCGGGGCGCTCAGCGCCCTGGTGCGGCTGCTCGTCGTCTGAGGCGCGCCGTGGATTCGCTCGCCTTCGACCTCGTCCTGCGCTGGAGCCATTTCCTCGCTGGCATCATCTGGGTCGGCCACAACTACTCCAGCGTCATTCAGCGTCCGACCTGGCGGCCGATCAGCGCGGCCGATCTCTCCAACGACCAGAGCCCGCAGTTCCAGGCGCTGCTCAATCGCGAGCACGGCTTCTTCCGCTGGGCCTCGGTGGTCACCTGGTGCGCCGGCATGCTGATGCTCTGGCAGAAAGGCTGGCTGCCCGGCGCGCTCGGCCTGCAGGGGACGCTGGCGCCGATCGGCGTCGGCGTGTACATCGGCACGCTGATGATGGCCAACGTCTGGCTGGTCCTCTGGCCGAACCAGCAGAAGGTTCTCGGGCTGATCCCGGCGACGATCGAGGAACGCCTGCGCAGTTCGCGCCGCTCGCACCTGTCGTCGCGCACCAACACCATGCTGTCGATTCCGCTGCTCTTCTTCATGGCTGCCGGATCGCACGGCGGTATCCTGTTCGGCTGATCCGCGTGGCGCCCGTCTGGAATTTTTCCGCCGGCCCGGCGCGCATGCCGGACGCCGTTCTCGAGCGCGCCGGCGCGCAGTTGTTCGCGCGCGACGCGAGCGGCGCCTCGGCCCTCGAGCGCCCGTTTACGGGCGCCGCCTTTCGCGACGTGCTGGCGCAGGCGGAGCAGCGTCTGCGCCAGTTGCTGGCCCTGCCGGAGCACTATCGCATCCTGTTCCTCGCCGGTGGCGCGATGCACCAGTTTTCGATCGTGCCGCTCAATCTGCTCGGCCGCGCAAGCACGGTTGCCTATGCCGATTCCGGCTACTGGGCGAAGCGGGCGATCGGCGAGGCGCGGCGCTACGCCGAGGTCGCGATCGTCGCTCGCCATGCCGGCGCCGTGCCGCTCGCCGCGCCGGCCTGCGGCAGCTGGCAGTTGCCGGCCGACTGCGCCTATTGCCACATCACGCCGAACGAGACGGTCGAAGGCGTCGCCTATCCCGAGCTGCCCGATTGCGGCGATGTGCCGCTGGTCGCCGATTGCACCTCAAGCTTCCTCGCGGCACCGCTCGATATCTCGCGCTTCGGCCTGATCTACGCGAGCGCCCAGAAAAATATCGGCCCGGCCGGCCTGACCGTGGTCATCGTCCGCGAGGATCTGCTCGAAAGAGCGGCGCCGCTCGTTCCGGCGCCGTTCAACTATCGCCTGCAGGCGGAACAGCAAAGTTGCGTCAATACGCCGCCGACCCTGGCCATTCATCTGGCGGCGCTGGTTTTCGACTGGCTCGCCGAGTCCGGCGGCCTGCCGGCGATGGCCGCCGCCAACCGGCGCAAGGCCGCTCGCCTCTATGCCGCCATCGACGGCAGCGGCGGCTTCTACCAGGCGCCGGTGGAAGCCGGGCACCGCTCGACGACCAACGTGCGTTTCCACCTCGCCGACGACGCGCTGACCGAGTCCTTCATTGGCGCGGCGGAGCGGCAGGGCCTGACCAATCTGCGCGGACACCGCCACCTCGGCGGCATCCGCGCCAGTCTCTACAACGCCATGCCGGATGCCGGCGTCGACGCCCTGACCGGGTTCATGGCCGACTTCGCGCGGTACGAACGATGAGCGCGTCTCTCTGGTGCACGCGGCCGGGCCTTGCCGGCGGCATCGACAAGGACGGCAGCCGGGCGGCGGAACTGCTCGCCGCCGGCTTCGGCAGCGTTGAATTCGGCACGGTCACCCTGCGTCCCCAGCCCGGCCATAACCCGGGGGTCGCCGCGCTGGTCGCGGCCTTGTCTGCCCTCGACCGGCAAGGCCGCGGCGCGACGCGGATCGGCATCGGCCTGGGCGCCGGTGTCGACACCGCGCCGGCTGCCCTGGCGAGCGAATGGCTGAGCGCGATGGAGGCGGCGTGGCCGGCGGCCGACTACCTGTCCTTCAATCTGAGCGCGCGCGCCTATCGTCCGCTGCTCGACGCGCAGCACGCGGTATTGCTGCGGGACAGTATCGCCAGCGTTGTCCGCTATCGCGAATATCTGGTCAGGCGCACCGGGCGGCGGGCAGCCGTGGCGCTCAAACTGCCGCTCGGCGCGCAAGGTCCGTCGCGCGAAACGCTGCAGGCGATCGCCGGAATGGGTCTGGATGCTTTGATCGCCGTCCTGCCGGAAGGCGGCGAGCGACTGGCCGCGCTGCGCGAACTGGCGTCTGATTGCCGCAGCGGGCCAAACCGGCCGACCCTCGTCGCCGTCGGCGGCATCCGCAGCGCCGAAGACGTGCGGGCGGTCCGGGCGGCCGGCGCGCAGGGAATTCAGGTGCACAGCGTTTTTGCCGAGCGCGGGAGCGATTGCCTGTCGCCGCTGCTGGCCGGGATGTCGACGCCGGCCGAAGCGGGCTGCTAGCGCTGTTTCTGTGGAACTAGTGCCAAGCGGCACCGACGTTCCCGAAGCACCCTGAAACCGGGCGCCTCGGGGCGCGTCTTTTCTGGCACCACAGGAACAACGGCTGGTACTAGCACCACAGAAGCAGATGCTGGCACTAGCCGTCGATGGTCAGGTAAACCAGCGTCTGGTTGAGCAACTGATAGCCGATCTCGCCGAAGGTGATCGGTCCCTTCACTTTGCCTGTCCGCTTGCCGTCGAGTTCGCAATACAGGTAGTTGAGAATGCAGTTGCAGGAGAACGCCAGCTCGGTGTTCATCTGAGGCAGCGCGCCCTGGAAGGTGGTGATGTAATCGCCGACCGGCGCCGCGATGCGGTAGGTCGTGCCGGGAAAGACCGGGGCATAGAAATCGACGCGCTTTTCGGCGCTGGCGTTGCCCTTGATGCTGACATTGACCATCGCCCCGGAATAGTCGGCGACCAGCGGCAGGCGGGTATCGATCGCCTTGCTGCTCAGGTATTCGGAGAAATTGGCCGGCTTGCCGTTGATCAGGCACTCGCCGGCGCTGAAGCCGGTGTCGGCGAACGTGATGTCGTCGCCCTGGCCCTGGGTGAACAGATTGACGATGTCGATATGCGCGTATTTTTCCATCGGCAGCGGAACGTCCATGACCACCGCCATCTGGTCCGAGAATTGCCCGGTCTGCCCGTGCACCACCTTGGGCGTGACTTTGCCGAGATCGTCGAGGTGAATGCCGGCGACCCAGCCGATCAGCGGCTTCATGTACATCTCGTCATAGTTCGGGGCGTTGCGCGCAAAGCTCGAGTGCACGTCGCTGAAGCCGGGGACGATGATCAGGCTGTAGCCGTTTTCCGGCGCGTTCCGGCACAGTTTCGGCAGGGTTTCCAGGCTGTAGAAACGAATCAGCGGCGACTCGCTGAAGGTTCCGATCTCATTGACATAGACCTGCTCGCGCGTGACGACGCCGCCCTGATCGGCCATGAAGTAGGGGATCGTTCCGCCGATCCAGTTGCCCGTCGGGAGTTGCTTCAATGCCTGCTCGTCCCCAGCGATGGAAAGGTATTTCCCGCTGCGGATCAGTTCGGCCGCTTCGCCGATTGTCATCAAACCTTCTTTGATTGCCACGTTATGCTCCCTAATTAGTTGCCTGCGCTGGCGAGTTGCATTAATTCATGTTTGAGTCGTGGCTCGTTGCGCTCGAAATAACGCTGGATCTCGTAGACCTTGAGCATGCGGACGTCATTGTCGTCGATCACACGCATCTGCTCACGCAATTTGGTGAGCAGGAGTTTCAGACTCAGAAAACGTATGTCGATGTTGATCGAGCCGTCGAGCAGTTTTTCCCAGACCGGATCGGTCGTGTCCGGCACGCCGCCGTCGGCGCTGCTGGCTGGCTTGCTTGGCTCGGGCGACGGGCTGGGAGGGGGCGCCGAGGCCAGCCGCGACTTGCCGCTTTCGAGGTTGTATTTAAGCTTCCACAGATCGGTCAGCGAGATGTCGAGCAGGGAACAGATCGCCTGCAGGTTGACGCCGTGCATCAGCAGGCTGGCGATCTGCCGGGACAAGGCATGCGTGAAGGGCATGTCCGGCTCGCCCGACCACGGTTGGTCGCTCGGCAATTGCCCGGGCGCTGCCGAGAGATGGACAAAACAGCGCCGGGTACCGACATTGACGTGGCGCCAGACGTGTCTTTCGCTGGCTGAACCGGCTGATTTCGGACGTGAAAACCACCCCCCTCGTCCTGCCGTTTCGGCGACGCGCACATCGAACTGACGACGCGGTGGATCGTAGGAAACGTCGACGATTTGCCAGCGCCCGTCGATTTCCAGCCCTGCTTGCAGCAACTCCGTAGTCTTCACTTGTTCTCCTCCGGTGACATGATCAAGGCAGTCCTTACCTCGTTTCGGGCTCGAGGTTTTATATAACCGGATTGCGCCGGTTTTTGTCCTTGATTAGAAGCAATTTTCGCTCCATGAAAACGATTTACCTGCTTTGTCCGGCCAACTCGAGCAGGAGGCTTGATTGCCGCGGGTCGTCGGGCATTCCCCTTTGCTTCTGTCTCCTTCTCCGGAAGCACGCCTGTCCAGAAGCGAAGCAGATTGTTCAGTGTCGGAGCAGTCGCGAGGCGGTCCGGTATGTTCGTCAACTCCAGAAAACCATGACACCGATTTCCTGAATCCACGCATGGCGGCCGGCGCGGCAAGTGGGACGATCGACGAATGAAAATACTTGTCCTCGGATCGGCCGCCGGCGGCGGCTTCCCGCAATGGAACTGCAATTGCCGAAACTGCGCCGGCGTGCGCAGCGGCACTGTGCGTGCCCATCCCCGCACCCAGTCGTCGATCGCGGTGAGCGCCAACGGCGACGACTGGGTTCTGTTCAACGCCTCGCCCGACATCCTCACCCAGATTCGCGCCAATCCCTGCCTGCAGCCGGCGCGTGGGTTGCGCGATACGGGCATCGCGGCGGTCGTCCTGATCGATGCGCAGATCGACCACACCACCGGCCTGTTCATGCTGCGCGAAGGCAAACCGCTGGACGTCTGGTGCACCGATCAGGTCAATGAAGACCTCACCATCGGCAATCCCATCTTCAAGGTCCTCTCGCATTTCTGCACGGTTCGCCGCCAGCCCTTGCCGGTGACGCCGCCTGCCGCTTTCACGATTCCCGCCGTGCCCGGCCTGCGCTTTACGCCGGTGCCGCTGGCCAGCAAGGCGCCGCCGTATTCGCCGCACCGCCACGACCCGCACCCCGGCGACAACATCGGCGTGCTGATCGAGGATACGGCCAGCGGGCAAAAGGTTTTCTACGCGCCCGGCTTCGGCGCCATGGAGGACCATCTCGAGCCCTACCTCGCCGACAGCGATTGCGTGCTGCTCGACGGCACCTTCTGGACCGACGACGAAATGATCCGCCTCGGCATCTCGACGCAGACCGCCCGCGCCATCGGGCATCTGCCGCAGTCCGGCGCGGACGGCATGATCGAGCTGCTCGCGCGTTACGCGAAGCCGCGCAAGATCCTGATCCACATCAACAACACCAACCCCATTCTGGACGAAGACTCGGCCGAGCGCGCCGAGCTGACGCGGGCCGGCATCGAGCTGGCCCGGGACGGAATGCTCATCGACGGAGACGACAAATGAAGATGAACGAACTGCAGAGCTGGAGCGACGAGGAGTTCGAGGCGCGCCTGCGCGCCATGGGCGACCGCTATCACATCCACCACCCGTTCCAGGTGATGATGCACCGCGGCCAGCTCAACCGGCAGCAGATCCAGGGCTGGGTGGCGAACCGCTACTACTACCAGATCAACATCCCGATCAAGGACGCCGCGATTCTGGCCAACTGTCCGGACCGCGAAGTTCGCCGTCACTGGGTGCAGCGCATTCTCGACCACGACGGCTACAACGGCGAGGACGGCGGCATCGAGGCCTGGATCCGTCTCGGCGAAGCCGTCGGCCTGACGCGCGAGGACATCGTCTCGCAGCGCCTGGTATTGCCGGGTGTGCGTTTCGCGGTCGATGCCTACGTCAATTTCGCCCGCCAGCGTCCATGGCAGGAAGCGGCGGCGGCGTCGCTGACCGAACTGTTCGCGCCGACCATCCACAAGTCGCGCCTCGACTTCTGGCCGACGCACTATCCGTGGATCGAGGCCGAGGGCTACGCCTACTTCCGCCGCCGCCTGACCGAAGCGCCGCGCGACGTGGTCAATGGCCTGCGCATCACGCTCGGCCACTTCAATACCCGCGAGCTGCAGGAACGCGCGATCGAAATCCTGCAATTCAAGCTCGATATCCTGTGGACCATGGTCGACGCCATGATGCTGGCCTATAGCGACGTCGAGGTGCAGGGCTGGGGGGCGTACGCGCCGATGGGCGGCAAGATCGGTGAAGTCGCCACTGCTTCATGAAAATCATGAGCGGCTTTTGGCGAAACGCCGCTAGTCCGCGAATTACCGGCAGCGAATAATCAACCAAGGTTCGGCACGTCGCTGATCCACCATAAAGGAGACTTTCATGAATTGGGAAACCCCGGCTTACTGCGAAATCCGCCTCGGCTTTGAAGTCACCGCCTACGTCTACGTGCGCTAAGCGGTTGGGCGGAAGGGGCAAATAGTCTGTCGCCGCTTCCGCCTGCTCCCGCCCGCTTTACTCTCGTCATCCCGCTCATCGGAGCCGCGCCATGGACACTGCCATTTCAATCGACAACGCTTGCCCCCGTCTGGCGCCGCACTATGTTTTCCGCTGGGAAGCCAGCCAAGATGCCTACATCCTGCTCTACCCGGAAGGCCTGATCAAACTCAACCCTTCGGCCGGTGAAATTCTCAAACGCTGCGACGGCGAACGCAGCGTGTCGGCCATCGTCGTCGACCTGCAGACCGCTTTCCCCGGCAGCGCCGAGGAAATCGCCGAGGGCGTGCGCGCCTTCATCGACGTCGCCCGCGGCAAAGGCTGGTTGCGCGTCTGATCCTTCGCCGGCGATCGCGCCGGCTTGCTGTACCGAATCCTTGTGTGTGTGTCCGAATGCCCCTCCCCTGCGTTGTCTGCGGGGGAGGGGCTTCCCCGTTTTCTCGCCGCCCTGAAAGCCGGGCGCCACGCTATACTTTTCGCTTTCCATTTTTCGCCTTTCGGCTGCGCACGGGCTGGCGGCGCCGCTGACGATCCAACCATGTTCCGGATTTCTTTCTGGCTGCTGCTCGTGCTTTCCTTGCCGGCGCTCGCCGACGAAGCGGCTATCGTTCGCCAGTCCATTTCGCCGTCCGATTTCGCGCGGGCGCGCGAGGCATTGCAGGACGCCATCGAGAATCAGGGGTTGATCGCCGGGCCGAGCAGCCGCTTCGGCGAGATGTTGGCGCGCACCGGCCCGACGCTCGGGCATCCGGTTCCGGTTTATGAGCAGGCCGAGATTCTGTCCTTTTGCAGCGCCACGGTGTCCTGGGGGCTGGTCGACGAGAGTCCGGACAATATCGCGCTCTGCCCGCTGAGCATCGCCCTCTACACGCTGCCCGGGGACGCGGGAACGGTGCATCTGAGTTATCGCGCGCCGGGTTCGGCGACGCCGGGCCTGCGCCGTGCCACCGCGCTGTTGCGCGACATCGCCGCGGCAACCGTGATTTCAGCGCGCCGCACTTCGGTCGGCAGCGGCACCATGGAACCAAAGGCTGGCACTCGCTACTAGCGGTGCCGCCAGTTGCGGCAATTCAGTGCGCGATCGCCTGCCAGCCGGGGTGCTCGAAATGGCTGCCGTACTGCTCTAGCGCGCCGATCACTTGCAGCGCGCCGGCCTGGCGTTTGACCTTCCTGGCCTTGCCTTCCATCGCTTCGATTCCTTCGCCAAGTTCGGCAATGACGAGGTGCAGTTGCGCGTCGGCTTTCGCGTCGAGCTTGCAGTTGGCGACAATGCCGCCCAGTTCCTTGTTCAGCTTGCCGGCCAGCGTTGCGTAGCCGGCATTGGACAGCTTGCCTTCATGAATCGGGTGCAACGCGGCTTCCATCGCCTGGCGGATGTTGTCCATGCCCTTGCGCAGCGCCTCGTCGGTCGCCCATTTCTGGCCTTCGTTCAGCGCCGGTCCGGCCGGGGCCGACGCGTGCTCATGTCGGTGGGCGCCGTGTTCCGCCGCGGCCAGGCCGCCCGTGCCGAATGCCAGCGCGATGCTGACGGCGGCGATCGTTTTCCAGTCTTGCATCGATACGGCCATGCTGCCTCCTATGAACGGGTGATCGGTCGAAGCAGTATCTCAGACGAATCTTAACGAACGCTTAAGGTCGGCGTGCCGGGAAAACAATCGCTACGCTCAGGCCGCCGCCGTCCGTGGCGGTCGATAGCGAGAGCGTTGCGCGATGCAGTTCGGCGATTCGCGCGACGATCGACAAGCCCAGCCCGCTGCCTCCGCTGCGGCTGTTGCCGAGGCGTTCGAAGCGGTGCAGCGCGCGTTCGCGCTCGGCTTCGGGAATGCCCGGGCCGCTGTCGCTGACGGTGAGCCGGGCACCGTCGCCGGCGTCCTCGATCGAGACGCTCACCGCGCCGTTCGGCGGCGTGTAGCGAATGGCGTTGTCGACCAGGTTTCTGAGCAATATCTGCAACAGTTCCGGATTGCCTTCCATACGGGCATCGCCCTGCGCCGCGACGGTCAGCTCGATGTTCCTGGCGTTCGCCGCGGCGCGTAGCGAAGCGACGACTTGCGTCGCCAGCGCGCCCAGGTCGACCGGCGGACCTGCTTGCGATTCCAACGCCGCACCTTCCGGGTCGAGGCGGGCCAGGGTCAGCAGTTGTTCGGTCATTCGCGTCATCCGATCGACGCCTTCGACGACATGTGCCAGCGCGTGCTTTCGGCTTTCGTCGGCATCGGCGCGCAGTGCGACCTGCGCCTGCGTTTTCAGCGCCGCCAGCGGCGTGCGCAGTTCGTGCGCGGCGTTGGCGGTGAATTGCCGCTCGTTGTCGAGGGTGTGGCGGATGCGCGCGAAGAGCGCGTTCAGCGCATCGATCAGCGGCTGCACTTCGCGCGGCGTTCGGGCGACGGCCAGGGCGTCGAGCGCCTGCGGCCGGCGGGTCTCGACGGCCATCGTCACGGCGCGCAGCGGACGCAGCGCGCGGCCGACGGCGAACCAGATTGCCAGCGCGAGCAGCGGCAGGCCGGCGAGCAAGGGGACGAGCACGCGCCACGAGGCGTCGCCGGCCAGCGCGATGCGCACGTCGTGCTGCTGTCCGAGCTGCACTTCGTAGCGTCCGTTCTCGTCATGCCGGCTGTAAAAGCGCCACAGCGCGCCGTTCCATTCGCGCTCGCTGAATCCGGACTGTTCGGTGAGCGGCGACTGCGGCGCCTCGGCCGAGCGCAGCAGCAGCGCCGCTCGCTTCTGGTGCCGCTCGTGATCGTGGCGCCAGACCTGAAAGACCAGGGCCTGCGCATGCCCGTAGGCGGCGGCTTCGAGGGCCGGCGGTTCGGCGTCGGGGTGCGCCGCCGTGGTGGCGAGCAGGCTTTTGGCCATCTGCACCAGTTGCGCGTCGAACAGCTCGTCGGCCATATCGTGCGCGCGCAGGAAAACCGCGATGACGGTGCTCAGCCAGAGCGTGCTGATCGTGCCGAGGAGCAGCCAGAGCAGGCGGCGGCGCAGCGAGTAGGGCGGTGCCTTGCTCATGGCGTGGCGCCGATCGTGTAGCCGACGCCGCGCACGGTGCGGATCAGTTCGCTGCCCAGCTTGCGGCGCAGATGATGGATATGCACTTCGATCGCGTTGCTTTCCGGTTCTTCGTTCCAGCCGTAGATCAGGCGTTCGAGCTGGCTGCGCGCGAGCACGCGGCCACTGTTCTCGAGCAGCGCTTCGAGCAGGGCGAATTCGCGCTGCGACAGCTCGACCGCCTGGCCGTCGACGCGGACCCTGCGCGCCGCCGGGTCGAGCGTGACGCCGGCGTGGGCGAGCAGCGCCGCCTGCCGGCCGTGGCTGCGGCGGATCAGCGCGCGCAGGCGGGCGGCCAGTTCGTCGAGGTCGAAGGGTTTGACGAGGTAGTCGTCGGCGCCGCCGTCGAGCCCGGCGAGCTTGTCGGCAACCGTGTCGCGCGCCGTCAGGATGAGTACCGGCAGCGCCAGCCCGCGCCGGCGCAGCGCGGCGAGCAGCGCCATGCCGTCGGGTTCGCCGGGCAGGCCGAGGTCGAGCACGAGCGCGGAAAATTCCTCGGCGCGCAAGGCCGCATCGGCGGCCCGGCCGTCCTGCACCCAGTCGACGGCGAAGCCGGCCTGGCGCAGCCCGGCCTGAATGCCGTCGCCGAGCAGGGAGTCGTCTTCGACAAGAAGGAGGCGCATCGGGTGATTATCCCTTGCGGTAAGGCGGCACGGCAAAGTGTTCGACGAGATGGTCGATCAGCGCGCGTACCTTGGGCGACAGCTGGCGGTTGGGCAGATACACCGCCTGCGCCGAATTGAAGGGGGCGATGGCCTGCCAGTCGGGGAGCAAGGCGTGCAGCACGCCGTTCGCCAAATCGTCGTGCACCGTCAGGCAGGGCGCGAGGGCCAGCCCAAGGCCGTCGCATAGTGCGTTGCGCACGGCTTCGCTGCTATTCACCTGATAGTTGCCGGCGACGCGCACGCGCTGCTCGTCCTGCTTTCCTTGCTTCTGGCGAAAAGTCCAGGAACTGCCGAAGCCCTCGTGGCCGTAGAGCAGGCAGTTGTGCGTCGCGAGATCGGCCGGCGTCTGCGGCGTGCCGTGGCGCTCGAGGTAAGCCGGCGCCGCGCAGACGATGAAATCGATGTCGAGCAGATGGCGCGCGACATGGCCTTCGGGAAGACGGCCGCTGAGGCGGATGACGAGATCGAAGCCCTCGTCGGCCAGATCGACGAAGCGGTCGAGCAGGACCAGTTCGATGCGCGTTTCCGGGTAGCGCGCGAGAAAGCCCGACAGCGCCGGGGCGATGTGCTGCGTCCCGAAGCTGACCGGCGCACTCAGGCGGATCGTGCCGCGCGGCGCGGCGACCAGCTGGCTGGCGGCCAGTTCGGCTGCTTCGGCCGCGGCGACCAGACGGGCGCAGTGCTCATAGACGGCATTGCCCTCGCCGGTCAGGCTCAGCGTGCGCGTTGTGCGGTTGAGCAGGCGTACGCCGAGTGCCTGTTCAAGCCGGCTGACCTGCTTGCTGACGGCCGACTTGGTCAGGTTCAGCTGGCGCGCTGCCGCTGAAAAACTCTTCGCTTCGACGACCTTGGCGAAAATCGCCATTTCGCTCAGGTGCTTCATGTCGGCATTTTATTGGTTTCCATAAAGGAAACAGTGTTGTGCTGTATCTGTGGATTGTCAATTTTTGTTGCGCGCCTAAAATTGGATCATGCCGTCCAACCTGTGAAAGGAAACACCATGAGCACCGCACTTCTCCTGATCGACATCCAGAACGATTACTTTCCCGGCGGCAAGATGGCGCTCGAAGGCAGCGTCGAAGCCGGCGCACGGGCCGGCGAACTGCTCGCCGCCTTTCGCCGCGCCGGACGGCCGGTGATCCACATCCAGCATTTTTCGCTGTACCCCGGCGCTACTTTTTTCCTACCAGCAACGCCGGGTGTGGAGATTCACCCCTGCGTTGCACCGCAGGCCGGCGAGCCGGTGATCGAAAAGCATTTTCCGAACAGCTTTCGCGAGACGACATTGCTCGCCACGCTCAGGGAAAAAGGGATCGATGAACTGCTGATTGCCGGCATGATGACCCACATGTGTGTCGACGCCACCGTGCGCGCCGCCTGCGATCTCGGTCTGCGTTGCCGCGTGGCGAGCGATGCCTGCGCGACGCGGACGCTGGCCTTCAGTGGCGAGCCGGTGCCGGCCGCGCATGTCCAGGGTGCTTTTCTCGCGGCGCTGCAGGGGATGTATGCGACGGTCGGGACGGCGGCGGAAGTGTTGCCGTAAGCGCGAATCGGGCCGGAGGAGCAGCCGGCGTTTAGCGGAGTTCTGGTGGCAGCGCCTGCGCGTCGCCGCCATCCGTCCTGTGCGCCTTGTTCGCCCGGGTTTTTCGCCCCCTGGTCGCGACGTAAAGCCAGCCGCCGCTGCCGGCAAGCAGCAGCAGGATGAAGGCCAGCGCATCGGTAACGAGCACGCCGTAGGTGCCGAAAATCCGGCCGCTGTGCGTGTCGGCGACGATCCGTTGCAGTGGCAGCGTCGGTGCGAAGAAGGGCGCCAGTTCGCGCTGCTGCGCTTCCGCCAGCGGAGTAGGGCGGGACCACGCGACGGTTGCCTGCGTGGACAGTTTCTCCCAGCTGATGCCGTCGCTGCTGGCATAGGCGGCGTTGCCGGCGTTGGCGACCAAATGCCCCTGCCAGACGCCGATCCGGCGGATCGGCACGGCGGGCAGCAGCTCGCGCTCGATCTTGTCCACCGGCTGGCCTTCCCGGTTATAGAGCAGGATTTCATCGGGGGTCGCGACCCAATACAGATCGTCGATGCCGACCGCGCCTAGCGGTTCGCCATGGCCCGGCTTTACCCGTTGCGCGGCAAGTACCCAGATATCACCCTGCCAGCAGAAGGATGCCCCTTCCAGTACGAAGGCATGCTCTGGAACGACCGGTTTCAGGCCGTACCAGGCCATCAGCCAGGGCGTGGCGATTTTGGTCTTGTCCAGGCCGAAAGCGTCGCCGTGGTTGAGCGCGACACCGGAGACCGCGAGGAAGGTGAAGAAGACCGCCGCCAGCAGACCGAAGCGTTTGTGCCAGCGCCGCAGCAGGCGGCCGGCGAGTGGTGTCCGGCTCATTTTGCGGCAGCCCGCTGGGCAAAATAAAGTGCCTGGCGCGACATGCGGACCATGGCATTTACCGACAGGGTGGCGCCCGAAATGCCGTCGATCTGCTTGTTCAGGAAGCTGCCCTCGCCCAGCGTCGCGCCGTGGAACTGGGCGACAAAGGACGGGTAGCGGATCTCGCCGCCACGCGACTCGCGGAAGATCAGCACCCGCGCCTGGTCGATGCGTCCGTCCTTGACGACGAATCCGGCGGTGATTGGGTCTTCCTTGCCGATCTCGTCCAGGATCCATGCCGTTTTCTGGCCGTCCGTCCAGTATTTCTGCCGCAGCTGGGCCGGTTCGTGGCCGAGGATGCGCACGACTTCTGCCCTGACTTCGGGCGTCACCCACAGCACGCGCACCTGCGGTGTCGCACCGGGAAACGCGGCAGCGATGAACTCTGCCGGTTCCAGGTAAGTTCTGTCGTCCACGGCGGCAGCGCAGGCCGCCGAGCCGAGGGTCAGGGTCGCGAGCAGGCAGCGTATGGCTCGCATTCCGGGAAAGTAACTCATGCGCAGACTTTCAAAATCGGATGGCTCTTACGTCAAGGCTCGGAGGCGTCGGTTAGGCGCAAAGCCTCAGAACATGTAGCCGACGCCGAGGTTGAAGCGATCCTTGCTGTTGTCCGCCCTGTACTTCTGGAAGTCGGCCTTCAGCACGACCTGCGGGTGCAGCTTGAAGTTCAGGCCGGCAGTGATCACGCGCTCGTCGTTCTTCGCATCGGCGGTAAAGCCGGCAGCCACTTCCTGCTGCGTATTGTACTTTTCGTAACGGACAAACGGCGCCAGATCGAGATCGCCACGCTGCCAGACGTGGTACGCGGCCTGGCCGTACCAGCCGTAGATCGACTTGGCAATCGCCCCGTCGCGACCGGCAGCGACGGCGGCCGCCGACACGGCGTCCACGTCACCCAGCGTACCCTTGGCATAGAGGCCCTGCAGGTCGAGCTTGCCGAGCGTGTACTTGGCGTGCACGTCCCACAGCGTCAGTCTGGCCTTCACGCCCTGCAGCAGCGGTTGCTGGCGGACGGTGCCACGATCGGTGAAGCCGTCCTGGCCGGTGTTGCCGCTGAAGATGCCGCCGCCGATCAGGAGGCCGGGTTGGCCGCGATAATTGAGCGCGGCGTACATGCTTAGGTCGTTGGCGCGCGCCATGGTCATTTCCTGGTGGCCGCTGCGGAAACCGGTCGATGGATCGTCGATCTTGCCGGAATTAAAGCCGGTGGTGATGCCGACATCGTATTTCAGGCCCTGCGCGACTTCGCCATGAACGCCGATGCCGCCTTCGCGCCAGGTGGTCGGCAGGATGCGCGTTTCGACCTCATTGCGTTCGACGCCGTAGTAGGTCGGCGGTTCGTGGGTTTCGTTGAGCAGGCCGAGCGGGATGATGAACAGGCCGGCCTTGAAATTGAGCGCATCGTTCACGCGGTAGTCCAGGTAAGCCTGTTCGATCTCGACCTCGCCGTTATCGTCCTTGCTGGTCACGCCGTGTTCGAGTTCGAGTTCGGAGACAAAGCGCAGATTGTCGTTGAAACGGTGGCCGAAGAAGAGGACGAAGCGGCGCAGGTCGGCTTCGTTGTTCTTGTCGCCCTTGCTGTAGCGGTTGTAGCTCAGTTCGCCGTAGCCGCCGATCGTCGTCGCCGGGCCGAGGTTGGTGTTGCTTGCGGCGGGGGCTGGCGCTGCAGCGCTTGCTGCGTAGGTGCCAGACGGTGCCGCCGGCGCAGCGGCCAGCTTGGCCATTTGCGCCTTCAGCGCGTCAAGCTCGCGTTGCAGAATGTCGAATTTCTCTTCGAGAGTGGGTTCGGCGGCAAAAGCACTCGCGCTGCAGAACACGGCCGCAAGCGCTGCGGCGACGAGATGTTTTTTCATTTCGGGGTCCTGGCAATTTAAAGATATTGAAGGACGCCAATGATAATTGTTTGCGTTTGCATCTGCAATGTTAAATCTGTTTTTAAAACAAGGGCGCGAGTAATCGGTGCGGCGGTTTGTTCGATGCACCGTGCAAACGAGTGGTTTGCCATATTTGTATCAATTTCAGGAGCGCGATCGGTGGTGCCCAGGGGTAGAATTCAATGCTGAATGGAATATGGCCGTTTGAGCCGTTGCGTGCCATTGAACTGAGCGGAAGGGATTTCCGGATTTCGCTCTGCATGGACCGCCTGCTTGCGAATCGTACATCGAGGTAAAAATGCCGGCTGATCGCCTTGTTCCCGCGTCGCCCCAATCCACCCTGCTGGTCGTCGATGACATGCCCGAAAACCTCGGCGTTCTGGGCGAGCTGCTGCGCAGCGCGGGCTACCGGGTCCGGCTCGCCGACTCGGGGCGCACCGCGCTGCGTTACGCCGCCCTGGAGCCCCGGCCGGATCTCATCCTGCTCGATGTCATGATGCCGGGGATGGACGGCTACGAGGTCTTGCGCCGGTTGCGGCAAAACCCCCTGTCGCGCGACATCCCGATCATCTTTCTGACCGCCCTGAGCGAGACGCGCGACGAGGAGCGCGGCCTCGATCTCGGCGCGGCGGACTACATCACCAAGCCGGTCAATCCGGTGGTGGTTCTGGCGCGCGTGCGCACGCAGCTCGAAGCCAAGCAGGCGCGGGACTGGCTGCACGACCAGAACGATTTTCTCGAAGCGGAAGTGGCGCGCCGGATGCAGGAAAACGATTCGATCCAGGCGGTCAGCATCCGTGCGCTGGCCCACCTGGCCGAAATCCGCGATCCGGAAACCGGCAATCACATTCTGCGCACGCAAGGCTATGTGCGCCTGCTCGCTTCGCGCCTGGCGAAGCACCCTGATTTTTCAGCGGTCCTCGACGAGCGCTATATCGAACTGCTGGCCCGCTCGGCGCCGCTGCACGATATCGGCAAGGTCGGCATCCCGGACGCCATTCTGCAGAAGCCCGGCAAGCTGACGCCGGACGAATGGGAAATCATGAAAACGCACGCTCGCCTGGGGAGCGATGCGATCGACCTGGCCGAACGCGATATCGAGCAGGAAGTCGAGTTTCTCTCGCTGGCCAAGGAAATCGCCCACTGCCACCACGAGCGCTGGGACGGCAGCGGCTACCCCGACGGTCTGGCCGGCAAGGCCATCCCGCTTTCCGCCCGGCTGATGACACTGGCCGATGTCTTCGATGCGCTCATTTCGGTGCGCGTCTACAAGCCGGCCATGCCGTTCGAGCAGGCGCGGGATATCATCCTCGCCGGGCGCGGCACGCAGTTCGACCCCGATGTGACCGATGCCTTCATCGCCTGCTTCGACGAATTCGTCGGTATCGCCCGGCAGTATCGCGAGGACTGCTAGTAGCGGCCCCCGGGGCAGTGGTGCGGGGAGGATTTCTCTGGAAAGCGCGCAATGAAAAAAACCCCTCCGACGGCATCGCCAATGAGCGGGGAAATACCTGGGAATAAACAGTTTCCGGCGGCGATCGTCGCCATCGTACTGGCCTATGCCGTTTTCGCCAGCCTGTGGATACTGTTTTCCGACAAGGCCGTCGCCCTGCTGCTCGACGATCCCGCCAGCCTGACGCTGGCCAGTACGCTCAAGGGCTGGCTCTTTGTCGGCGTCACTTCGGTGCTCCTCTACGGCCTGATGCGGCGCCTGCCCGGCGGCGGGCAGCGGGCCGCCGCGCTGTCCGGGCTGCCGGTGTCCTCAGCAGGCGGGGGGCTGGGGCGCCTGGCTTTTCCGCTGATCGTGGCGGCGGCCGTGATCGTCTCGCTGGCCGCCATCGGCATCGTCCAGACCTTCAGGCAGCAGAAGGAGAAGGAGGTCTCCGGGCTGCAGACGATCGCCGACGTCAAGACGCAGCAGATTTCGAGCTGGCTGCAGGAGCGGGAACGCAATGCGCGCTTTATTCAAAACAGCAGCTTCTTCGTCGGTCTCTATCAAAGCTGGCGCGAGAAGGGCGATGCGGACAGCCGCGAGCGGCTGAAAAAGCGCCTCGACGAATACAGCACCTTGAACAGTTTCCAGAGCGTTCTCCTGCTCAGCGAAAAGGGCGAGCTGTTGTGGGATTCCGCAGCTGCGGCGGGCTCGCCGGATCGGCCGCTTGAGCACGCGATCGATCCTCGGCTCGATGCCGCCGTCAAGCGGGCCCAGGCCGACAAGCAGGTGGCGATCTTCGGTCCCACGCGCGATGCGGGTGGCAAGCTGCGGCTGGATTTCATCGCCCCGATTTTGGCTGGAAGCCGTCCCGGGCCGATCGTCGTCTTTCGCGTCGATCCCGCCGTCAAACTCTTTCCGATGCTGCTGAGCTGGCCGGTGCCCAGCACCAGCGCCGAAATCCTGCTCTTTCGGCGCGACGGCGAACAAGTGCTGTTCCTCAACGAGTTGCGCCACCGCAGCGACTCGGCGCTGAGTTTACGCATTCCGGTGAATGCGCCCGACCTGTTGGCCGCTCAAGTGGTGCGCGGCGCAGCCAAACCCGGCAGCCTCGTCGAAGGGAGCGATTATCGCGGCGTTCCGGTCATCGGCGTGGCGCGCGCCGTCGCCGGAACCGACTGGTTTCTCGTCGCCAAGCTGGATGCGGCGGAGCTTTACGCCGGCGCGGCCAACGACGCGCTGTGGATTACCCTGGCCGCGCTGCTGACACTGTTCGTCACCGGCGCCGGGATTTTTCTCTTCCGCCAGCGCGAGGCGATTGCCGCCGCGCGGCAGGTGCACGAAATCCAGGCGGAAAAGCTGCGCGCACTGCAGTTGCTCGCCGCCATTTCCGAAGGCTCGAACGACGCCATTTTCGTCAAGGATGTCGACGGCCGTTATCTCCTGTTCAATCAGGCCGCCACCCGCGTGGTCGGCCATTCCGAGGAGGAGGTGCTCGGTCGCGACGATACGGCGATCTACCCGCCGCATGAAGCGCAAATGCTGAAGGAAATCGGCCGGCAGGTGATGGCCGAAAATCGCATCCAGACCAATGAAGAGCTTCTGACCACCGTCGCCGGCAGCCGGGTTTTTCTCACCACCCGAGGTCCGCTGCACGATGCCGAAGGTACGGTCGTCGGCCTGTTCGGCATCGCGCGCGATATTACCGAACGCAAGCAGTCGGAGCTGGCGCTGCGCGAGAGCGAGCAGCGTTTCCGCGACATCGTCGAAGCTTCGGCCGACTGGGTCTGGGAGGTGAATGCCGCCGGCCGTTTCACCTATGTTTCGGACAGCGTGCACGACCTTCTCGGCTACGCGCCGGCGGAAATACTCGGCAAGACACCCTTCGACCTGATGCCGCCGGCCGAGGCCGCGCGCGTGCGCGCGCTCTTTGCGCCGATCATGGCCCGCCGCGAGCCTTTCCGCGATCTCGACAACGTCAGCCTGCACAAGGACGGCAGCGTTCGCCATGTGCAGACGACGGGAACGCCGGTTTTCGACCGCAGCGGCGGGTGGCTGGGCTACCGCGGGATCGACAAGGACATCACCGGAGGCAGGCACGCCGAGGAGCAGTTGCGCAAACTCTCGCTGGCCGTCGAGCAAAGTCCGGAGAGCATCGTGATCACCGATCTGGGCGGCAGCATCGAATACGTGAACGAGGCGTTTGTGCGGACGACCGGTTACAGCGAGGCCGAGGCGATCGGGCAGAATCCGCGCTTTCTGCAATCCGGCAACACGCCGGGCGCGGTTTACGCGGAGATGTGGCGAACGCTGACCGAAGGCCATTCCTGGAAGGGCGAGTTTTGCAACCAGCGCAAGGACGGCCGCGAATACGTCGAGTTCGCGATCATTACGCCGCTGCGCCAGCCGGACGGGATGGTCACCCACTATGTCGCCGTCAAGGAGGACATCAGCGAGAAAAAGCGTATCGGCGAGGAACTCGACCAGCATCGCCACCATCTCGAAGCGATGATCGAGCAACGCACGGCACAGCTGGCCGAGGCGCGCGAGCGCGCCGAGGCCGCCAGCGTGGCGAAAAGCGCTTTCCTGGCCAATATGAGCCACGAGATACGGACGCCGATGAACGCCATCGTCGGTTTGAGCTACCTGATGCGCCGTGCCGGATTGCCGGCCGAGCAGGTCGAGCGGCTCGACAAGATCGGCAGCGCCGCTTCGCACCTGCTGGCGATCATCAACGACATCCTCGATCTGTCGAAGATCGAGGCCGGCCGTCTGGAGCTCGAGCAGACGGATTTTTCGCTGCCGGCCATCTTCGACCATGTCCATTCGCTGATCGCCGATCAGGTGCGCAGCAAGGGCGTCGCGCTGGCGGTCGATTGCGATGCCGTGCCGCTCTGGCTGCGCGGCGATCCGACCCGCCTGCGCCAGGCCTTGCTCAACTACGCAGGAAACGCCGCCAAGTTCACCGAGCGCGGCACGATCACGCTGCGCGCCCGCCTGCTGGCCGACGACGGCGAGCAACTGCAGGTGCGCTTCGAAGTGCAGGACACGGGGATCGGCGTCGCCGCCGAAAAGCTGCCCAGCCTGTTCCAGGCCTTCGAGCAGGCCGACGTGTCGACGACGCGAAGATACGGCGGCACCGGCCTCGGCCTCGCCATCACGCGCCGCCTGGCGCAGTTGATGGGCGGCGAGGCGGGCGTCGACAGCATGCCGGGCAAGGGCAGCATTTTCTGGTTTACGGCGCGCCTGCACCGGGGGCGTGGCGTCATGCCGGGCATTCCGCTGCGCAATGCGGCCAGCGACGCCGAGACGGAATTGCGTCGGTGCCATGCCGGCGCTTGCCTGCTGCTGGCCGAGGATAACGCGGTCAATCGCGAGGTCGCGCTGGAGCTGTTGCATGCCGTCGGTCTCGCCGTCGAAACGGCGGAAAACGGCCGCCAGGCGCTGGAAAAAGCCGCCCGCCATACCTACGACCTGATCCTGATGGACATTCAAATGCCGGAGATGGACGGGCTGGCGGCGGCGCGTGCCATTCACGCCCTGCCGGGCCGGGAAAACACGCCGATTCTGGCGATGACCGCCAATGCCTTCGACGACGACCGGAAGGCCTGCCAAGCTGCCGGCATGAACGATTTCGTCGCCAAGCCGGTCGATCCCGAAACGCTCTACGCGGCCTTGCTGCGCTGGCTGCCGGGCGAAGCGACGCCGGCGCTCGCGATGCCCGCGCCGGTGGCGGTGCGCGCCGCGGCCGAACGGAGCGAACCGCATGCGGCGTGCGATCTGGAGGTGCTGCACGAGCGTCTGGCGGGCATCCCGGGCTTCGATCTGGCGTGCGGCCTGAAGGTGGTGCGCGGCAAGGCCGAACGCCTGGCCGGCTTGCTCGCGCTGTTTGCCGACGGGCACGGGCGGGACGCATCGCAGCTGACCGAATGGCTTGCCGCCGGCGACCTCGAGGCGATCGAAAGGCTGGCGCACGCGCTGAAGGGAACTGCCGGCAATCTGCACGCCGACGCGGTGTCGGATGCCGCCGCCCGCCTGCTTGCCGCGCTGCGCGAGGGGCTTGGCCGGCCGCAAATCGATCCGCTGGTCGGCGAGCTGTGTGCGGCGCTAACGCTGCTGATCGGTGGCATTCGCCGCCTTTTGCCGGCGGTGGCTGAGGTGCCGAAACCAATCGATCACACGCGCCTGCCCGCAGTGATCGGCAAGCTGGAAGCGCTGCTCGAGTCCGGTGACATGGAGGCCAGCGATCTGGTGCGCAGCGAGCAAGCCCTGCTGCGCGCCGGGCTCGGCGAGGCGGCGCCGGCGGTGCTCGCCGCGATCGAGGCCTTTTCCTACGAGGCCGCACTGCTTGCCTTGCGCAATTTCCGGATGGCCTAGCCTGGCCTAGTGTTCCTTCGCATCGTCAGCGTCGGCGTAGGGCCAGAGTTTGTGGGTATCCACGTCGAGCCGGTAGCGGGCTTCCAGCGCGTCGAGTCGGGCGGCATTCGCTCCGAGGCGCGCTTCGTTGGCTTGGCGCTGGGCGAGCAGCACGTCGCCGAGCCCGGCTTCGCCCAGCGCGCGGGCGCGCGCGGTCAGGGCGGCGCTTTGCTCAAGGCGTTGCGCCGCCTCTTCGGCGCGTTGCCACGCGGCGTAGGAGGCCTCGGCGGAGGCCAGTCCGCTGGCGATCTCGACGTTGATCCTGGCCAGCGTCGCCGCCTCGCGCTGCGCCGCTGCGCCGGCCAGCGCCGTTGCGCGGCGCGCGTTGGCGGTGCGGGCCGCGCCGGGGAGGGGGATGCTCAGGCTCAGGCCGCTCAGGCGTTCTTCGCCGCCGCGCTCGGACCCGACGTGGAAGCCGATCGTCGGATCGGGCGTGCGCTCGGCATCGGCCCGATTGGCCAGCAGTCGGGCGCGCTGGCTTTCGGCACGGGCGAGCAGCAGTTCATGGTTGTCTTCGAGCAAGTGTTCGCGCAGATCTTCACGCCACTGCACGAGGTTGCCGGCGAGCGCTTGCGGCGTGCTGAGGGCGACTTCGGCCGGCAGCTCGAGCGCCGGGAAGCGGGCGCCGAGTTCGGCCGCCGCGACGGCGCTGCGCAACCTGGCCTGCTCGAACGCCGCCTGCGCCTGCGCGCTGGCCGCTTCGCTCTGCATCAGTTCGAGGCGCGGCGCGTCGCCGAGCTGGACGCGGCGCGCCGTAGCCTGCTGCTGGCGGGCCAGCGATTCGCATTGCAAAGACCACTGGCGCGCGCTTTCCTTCTCACGCAGCCAGACGAACCAGCTCTTGAGCAGGCTGCGCGCCGTTTCGTGCAGCGCATCGGCGAAGCCGGCACTGGCCTGCGCGACGCCTTGCGCGCCGATCTGCGCGTCAATCGCCGCCTTGCCGGGCAGGCGCAACGGGCGCTCCAGCGCGGCGCGCCATTCGTTGTAGCGCTGCGGCGCGTTGGCCGGCGCGCCATCGACGTTGCTCTGCTGGCCTTCGAGGCGCATTCCCCACTCGTGCGGGCCGGCTTCGAGGGCGTCGCGGTTGGCGGCTTCGGCGCCGATCAGTGCGGCGGCGGCCTGCGCCATCGGCGCCTGCCGGATGGCGGCGAGTGCCTGGGCGAGTGGCGGCAACTCGGGCGGGTAGGGCGGGGTGGGGGTGGTCGTTGCGGCGTTTTGGGCCAACGCCGTGCCGCAGCAGAGCGCCAGTGCGCCAGCCAGGAATAAGCGCTTCAATTGATTCTCCCGTAGGTGAGCAGCGGCAGCGCCCAGTAGGTGAGTTCGGCACGCGGCAGGCGTTCGCGCAGGGCGGCGAGGAGGCCGTCGATGTGCTCGCGCAGCATGAGCAGCTGGAATTCGACGCGCCGCGAACGGCCGCGCACCTGTTCGGCGACGTTGGCGTAGCCGATTCGCGCGCCGTGCGCGTCGATCGGGTACGAGGCGAAGCGGCGGACGATGTCCTCGTGCTCGAGCAGGACGTCGATGACCATTTCCTCCAGCTCGTGGGCGACGACCAGCATCAGGCAAGCGTCGGCCTGGCTCATGAAAGCGTCGGCCTGGCTCATGATTGTTCTCCCGGGGTTTGCGCGAATTTTCGATAGAGGATGGGCAGCAGAAGCAGGGTGAGCAGGGTCGAGCTGAGCAGCCCGCCGATCACCACGATGGCCAGCGGCTTCTGGATCTCCGAGCCGGGGCCGCTGGCGAAGAGCAGCGGAATGAGGCCGAAGGCGGCGATCGAGGCAGTCATCAGCACCGGGCGCAGCCGCCGCTTGGCGCCCTCGACGACGACCTGGGTCAGCGGCAATCCCTGCGCGCGCAGCTGGTTGAAGTAGCTGACCATCACCACGCCGTTGAGCACGGCGATGCCGAGCAGGGCGATGAAGCCGACCGACGCCGGCACCGAGAGATACTCGCCGGTGGCGAGCAGCGCGAAGATGCCGCCGACCATCGCGAAAGGCACGTTGGCGAGGACCAGCGCGGCCTGGCGCAGCGAGCCGAAGGTCGAGAAGAGGAGCAGGAAGATCAGCGCCAGCGCGACCGGCACGACGATGGCGAGGCGCTTCGCGGCGCGCTGCTGGTTCTCGAACTGGCCGCCCCAGACGATGCTATAGCCGGTGGGGATCGGCAGTTTCTGCGCGACGGCCAGTTTCGCTTCCTCGACGAAACCGACGAGGTCGCGGCCGCGCACGTTGGACTGGATGACGACGTAGCGCTGCGCGTTCTCGCGATCGACCTTGACCGGCCCTTCGATCCGTTCGATGCGGGCGACCTGCGCGAGCGGCACGGTGTTGCCGTTCGGCAGCGTGAGGCGCAGTTCGCTGAAACGTTCGACGCTCTCGCGCACGCCGGCGCTGCCGCCGGCGCCGCGGATGACGAGCGGCGTACGCCGGCCGGGTTCGATCACCAGCCCGGCGCTCTGGCCTTCGACGACGCTCTTCAGCGACGCTTGCAGTTCGTCGATGTCGAGGCCGAGGCGGCCGGCGGCCAGGCGATCGACGTCGACGCGCAGGTATTGCACGCCGTCGTTCTTCAGCGTGAAGGCGTCCTCGCTGCCCGGCGTGTTCCGGAGCAGCGTTTCGATTTCGCCGGCCAGGCGCGAAAGTTCGCCGAGGTCGGGACCGAAGACCTTGACCGCGATGTCGCCGCGCACGCCGGTCAGCATTTCGGAGACGCGCATCTCGATCGGCTGCGTGAAGCTGTAGGTGACGCCGGGGAAATCCTGCATCACCGCGCGCAACTGGTCGGCCAGCCATTCCTTGCTCGGCGTGCGCCACTCGGCGATCGGCTTGAGGACGAGGAAGGTGTCGGTCTGGTTGAGTCCCATCGGGTCGAGACCGAGTTCGTCGGCGCCCGAGCGGGCGACGACCTGCCTGACCTCCGGCACGCGTTCGAGGATCGCGCGCTGCACACGCAGGTCGAGTTCGACGCTCTGCTCCAGGCTGATCGACGGCAGCTTTTCGAGCTGGACGATCAGGTCGCCCTCGTCCATCGTCGGCATGAAGGTCTTGCCGAGCAGCAGGTAGGCGGCGGCCGCGGCGGCCAGCAGCGCGACGGCGCCGACGATTACCTGCCGGGTGTTGGCCAGCGCCCAGTCGAGCGTCGGGGCGTAGACCGCGTTGAGTTTGCGCACCAGCCACGGTTCGCGATGCCCGCCTCTTTTCATGAGCAGCGAGGCGAGCACCGGGATCACGGTCAGCGCGAGCAGCAGCGACGCCGTGAGGGCGAAGACGATGGTCAGCGCGACCGGGATGAAGAGCTTTCCTTCGAGCCCTTCGAGCGTCAGCAGCGGCACGAAAACGATGACGATGATCAGGATGCCGGAAGCCACCGGCGCCGCGACCTCGCGCACCGCGCGGTAGATGACATGCAGCAGCGGCAGCTTCCGTTTGGCGCCGGGTTCGGCAAGCGTAGCCTCGACGTTCTCGATGATCACCACCGCCGCATCGACCAGCATGCCGATGGCGATCGCCAGGCCGCCGAGGCTCATCAGGTTGGCCGAGAGGCCGAAGCTGTTCATCAGGATGAAAGTGAATAGCGCCGAGAGCGGCAGGATGGTGGCCACCACCAGCGCGGCGCGCAGGTTGCCGAGGAAGGCGAGGAGCAGGATGACGACGAGGACGATGGCTTCGAGCAGCGCCTTGGCGACGGTGCCGACGGCGCGCTCGACGAGGCTGCCGCGGTCGTAGAAGGGCACGATTTTCGTGCCGGCCGGCAGCGTCGCTTCGATTTCGGCGAGCCTCGCGCGCACCGCATCGACCACCGCGCGGGCGTTGGCGCCGCGCAGACCGAGGACCAGGCCCTCGACCGCCTCGCCCTTGCCGTCCTTGCTCACCGCCCCGTAGCGCGTGAGGCTGCCGATGCCGACCCGCGCCACGTCGCCGACGCGCACCACGCTGCCGTCCTTGCTCGCGACGACGATGGCGCGCAGCTCGTCGAGGCTGCGGATGGCGCCCTCGACGCGCACGAGCAGGGTTTCCTCGCCTTCGCTGATGCGTCCGGAGCCGTCGTTGCGGTTGTTGCGCTCGAGCGCCCGTTTCAGTTCGCCGAGCGTCAGGCCGCGCGCGTTGAGCGCCGCCGGGTCGGGCGTCACTTCGAAACTGCGCGCATGGCCGCCGAGGCTGTTGACGTCGGCAACGCCGCGCAGCGTGCGCAGTTGCGGGCGAATCGTCCAGTCGAGCAGGCTGCGTTTTTCCTCGAGCGAAAGTGACTCCGGGCCTTCGATGGTGAACATGAACATCTCGCCGAGCGGTGTCGTGATCGGCGCCAGGCCGCCGGCGGCTTGCGCCGGCAACTCCTTCATTACGTTGGCAAGGCGCTCGGCGACCTGCTGGCGTGCCCAGTAGATGTCGGTGCCGTCGTCGAAGTCGATCGTCACGTCGGTCAGGGCGTACTTGGAAACGGCACGCAGGACGTGCTGGTGCGGGATGCCGAGCATCTCCTGTTCGATCGGCACGGTGATGCGTGCCTCGACTTCCTCCGGCGTCATGCCCGGCGCCTTGATGATGATCTTGACCTGGGTCGTCGACACGTCCGGGAAGGCATCGATCGGCAGCTGGAGAAAGGCCAGCGAACCGGCGCCGATGAGCAGCGCGGTGAGGACCAGAACCAGCAGGCGCTGGCTCAGGGAAAAGGCGATCAGGCGGGCGAGCATGGCGAGCATGGCCTATCGCGCCTTCTTGTCTTTTTCGGCGAGCCAGATGCTTTTCAGCGCGGCGAGGCCCTTCACGGCGATACGCGTGTCCGGGCCGAGGGCGGGCGATTCGAGCAGCACCCGCTGGTCGGCCTGCGGCGTGGCCCGCACGGGCAGCGGGCGGAAACCGTCGGCTTCGGCGAGCAGGACGAAGGCCTGGCCCTCGGCGTGGATCACCGACGAGAGCGCGACGCGGAAGGCCGCGCGCTCGGCGGGAAGCTTGAGCACGGCTTCAACCATCTGGCCGGGCAGGAGTTTGCGGGTACTGGTATCGAGGCGGGCGCGCACGACTATCGTCTGGCTCGCCGGATTGATCTGGCGGCCGATATTGATCACCTTGCCGCTGCCGCCGACCGACGGCACGAGAACGTCCAGCCCCTCGCGCAGCGTCGTGGCGAGCGTGGCCGGTACCTGGATCTCGAGCCACAGCGGCGACAGCCTGCCGATCCGGAACAGCGGGCTGCCGGCTTCGACGCGCTGCCCGGCTTGCGCGCTCTGTTCGAGCACGACGCCGTCGATCGGCGCGACGATAGTCATTTCGCCGGGCAGTTGCTGCGTCTTCTGCAGGGCTGTCAGTGTGCCCTCCGGCACGCCGGCCTGACGCAGTTCGGCGCGCCGCGCGTCGAGTGCGAGCGCCGCCTGCTGCTGCGCGCTGCGGCTGTTCTGGTAGCGCGACTCGGCGATGATGCCTTCGGCAAACAGTTGCTGGTCGCGGCGCGCGGCTTGCGCGGCGAGCTGCGCCTGCTGTCCGGCCTGCAGGTAGTCGCGCTCGGCGGCGAGCAGCGCGGGGCTGGCCAGGCGGGCCAGCGGCTGGCCCTTTTTGACGCTCTGGCCGGGCGCCACGTCGAGCTGCACGATCAGGCCGGCGAGCGGCGCGGCGACGACGCGCAACTGCTCGTTGGGCACCTGCACGAGCGCCGGCAGACCGTCGTCGAGACCGGCGCCGGCCGCCGTCAGGGCCTGCGTTTCGACGCCGAGCGCCCGGGCCTGCGCGGCGCTGAGCGGGATCAGGGGATAGCTTGTTGCGGGTTCAACCGCCGAAGCGCTGGCGGCAATCAGGAAAAGCGGAAGCAGTAAGCGTCGCATGGTGTCCTCGGCAGGTACCACCAGGCCAAGGGCTGGCACTGGCAGGTACGCAGACTAGCGAGGGAAGCTTAAGGGGTGCTTAAGCGGGTTTCTTCGCGCTGCTTGCTCGGCCGTTTGCCTGAGTGCGCGTCCAATCCGCGCAGACCGGCCGGCAGCTTGCGCCAATGCGCCGTAGATCGTCAGCAGCGATGGTTCGACCGTTAAAGAAGCTTAGCCAGGAATGGCTAAACGCAAGGTGGCGTTGGGCCGATTCGCGGTAGAAACTCCAGCACAGGGCACATAACGTCGCTACAATCATCGACCCAAGCGATTTGGCATAATCCGGTCAAGCAAAGATGATTTCCGGATAAAAATCCCGGCGGCAAAAAATGCATCATCCGCCAACGATTCAAACTGAACGGACGCCCCCGCCACCATGGATAGCCAGGGACAGATTCCCCGCCGACAACTTGCCGACATCGCCGAGGCGCTACGTGCGGCGCAGGACAAGGGTGGCAAATGCACGCTGCTGATCGGCGCCGGCTGCTCGCTATCGGCCGGCATTCCGCTGTCGAGCAAGATCGTCGAAGACATTCACGAACGGTTTCCGCAGGCTTACGCGCGCGCTCAAAACAAGGCCAACCCGCCGGGCTATGGCCTCTGCATGCGCGCGCTATCGCCGGGCCAAAGAAGAGACCTGCTCAAGGGCTATATCGACGCGGCAAGCATCAACTGGGCGCACATCGGCCTGGCGCAACTGGTCAAGCACGGCTGCGTCGACCGCATCCTGACGACCAATTTCGACCCGCTGATCGCCCGCGCCTGCGCACTCGCCAACGAGTTCCCGGCGGTCTATGACCTCACCGCATCGACCTACCTGCGCCCGGAAGACCTGCCCGACCGCGCCGTATTCCACCTGCACGGCCAGCGCAACGGCTTCGTTCTGCTCAACGAAACGGCGGAGCTGGAAAAACACGCTGACCAGCTCAAGCCGGTCTTCGCCCATACCCGCGAAGGCCGCGTCTGGGTCGTTGTCGGTTACAGCGGAGAAAACGATCCGCTGTTCCGCCTGATTCGCGACGTCGAACGCTACGAGTACGACCTTTTCTGGGTCGACATCAAGGAAGAACCACCGGCGGGAATTGCCGATTTCTTCAGTGAAGAGCGCCGCAGTTTCTACGTTCACGAGGCGCGCGGCGCTGACACCTTCTTCATGGCGCTCGCCAACGAACTCGAAGCCTGGCCGCCGCTCTTCGTCGACCGGCCGTTCGAACACCTGCGCCAGCAATTGCAGTCGGTCGTCAAGCCCGATCACGACGGCAGCGGTCGACAGATCGACTGGCTGCAACAGGCGCGCGAAAAAATCGACGAGGCCGAAGCGTGCCTCGCCGAGCAGCCAAATGAAGCGCCGCAGGACAACATCGGCGAAGTGCAGATCGCCTTCCTGGAAGGCGGTAGCGAAAAAGCGCTGGCTGCCAGCAAGACCGATCAACTCAAGGCGGCGCTGCTGGCACAGGAAGCCAGCAAGCTCGACGACCAAGCCACGGTGCTGGCCGAAACCGACCTGCCCGCCGCGCGCGAACTCTGGCATCAAGCCGGCGAGCGCTACGCGCAGGCGCTAGCGATCAAGCCCGACCTGCACGAGGCCGTCAGCAACTGGGGCGTCGCCCTCAACGTCGAAGCCCGCGCACTGGCGCCGAGCGACCTGCCCGCCGCGCGCGAGCTCTGGCGTCAGGCCGGCGAGCGTTACGCGCAGGCGCTGGCGATCAAGCCCGACAAGCACCAGGCCGCCAGTAACTGGGGCATCGGCCTCTATGCCGAAGCCCGCGCACTGGCGCCGAGCGACCTGCCCGCCGCGCGCGAGCTCTGGCATCAGGCCGGCGAGCGCTACGCGCAGGCGCTGGCGATCAAGCCCGACCTGCACGAGGCCGCCAGCAACTGGGGCATCGGCCTCGATGCCGAAGCCCGCGCACTGGCGCCGAGCGACCTGTCCACCGCGCGCGAGCTCTGGCATCAAGCCGGCGAGCGCTACGCGCAGGCGCTGGCGATCAAGCCCGACCTGCACGAGGCCGCCAGCAACTGGGGCATCGCCCTCGATGCCGAAGCCCGCGCACTGGCGCCGAGCGACCTGCCCGCCGCGCGCGAGCTCTGGCGTCAGGCCGGCGAGCGCTACGCGCAGGCGCTGGCGATCAAGCCCGACCTGTACGGCGCCGCCTACAACTGTGGCGGCGTGTATCTGAACCAATACCACGCAGTGAAGACGCTTGACCCAGCCGCCGGGAACGCGCTGCTAGCATCGGCTGAACAACTGCTGCGGCAGGCCGAGTCGATCAAGCCGGGCGGGGGCGCCTACAACCTGGCATGCGTTGCCGCGCTACGCGGCCGGGTCGGCGAATGCATTGAATGGCTGGAAACCTGCCAGCGCCATGACACATTGGAAAGCCGGGAACACATCCGCGTCGACCGGGACTTCGACGACATCCGCGATACGCCTGAGTTCGCGGCGTGGTGGCGGCAAAGCTTCGGGCCGGAGGAGCCGATCCGCTGATTTACCACGCCAAGAGTGACGCCTCCGCAACTTGAGGGAACAATATGCAGGAGGCATCGTTCTCAACTTCCTATGTCTGTATATACGTGAATCGATTTCAAATGGGCATATCGCGCATGAAACGATTGATTCGCCAGCTTTTCAGAAGCCTTGGCGACGATATCAAACGCTATAGTCCCGGGCAGCTGGGTCTTGATCCCATTGAGGGTGTGAGTCGCTTCGGCAGCATCGGCGTTGCCTCCGGCGCCGGCCATCAGGAGCGGGATCAGGAAAAACGGAATCGGCAAGCGTCGCATGGCATCCTCGGCGTAGTCATGCAGACTTGCGAGAGAAGTTTAAGGGGCGCTTAAGCGTTCTTTCGCGCGACGGGTTATGGCGCGTTTGTCCCGGCTGGCGGCGTGGCGCGGCTTTCAGTTCTCCGCCGCGCGATTCCTGCCGTGCACCCACTGCACGTCGCCGCGTCCGCCGGCCTTGTTCAGCGCGCGGCCGAGGACGAAGAGCAGGTCGGAGAGGCGGTTCAGGTACTTGCGGGCGAAGGCCGAGACTTCCTCGCTGTTGGCCAGGTGCACGGTGCGCCGCTCGGCGCGGCGGCAGATGGTGCGCGCGAGATGCGCGAAGGCGGCGGCGCGGGTGCCGCCGGGCAGGATGAATTCCTTGAGCGGCGTCAGGTCTTCGTTGAATTGTTCGACGAGTTCTTCGAGCCGTTCGATGTGCGCGGCGTTGATCATGCTCATGGTCGGAATGCACAGTTCGCCGCCGAGGTCGAAGAGGTCGTGCTGGACGCCGATCAGCGCGCTGCGGATGCTCTCGGGCATGTCTTCGGTGAGCAGCACGCCGAGCGCCGAGTTGAGCTCATCGACTTCGCCCATCGCTTCGATGCGCAGGCTGTCCTTGCCGACGCGCGAGCCGTCGCCGAGGCCAGTGGTGCCGGCGTCGCCGGTGCGCGTGACGATTTTCGAAAGACGATTGCCCATGTGTTTTTTTCCTGGCCAGAATTGTTGGAGAATTGATGCCGAACTGCCTGACGTCAAATTATATCGGAAGGATTTTGCATGCCCCGTTTTTGCGCCAACCTCGGTTTCCTGTTTACCGAAGTCGATTTCGAGCAACGCTTCGAGTCCGCCGCGCGCGCCGGGTTCCGTGGCGTCGAATATATGTCGCCCTACGACTATCCGGCCGCACGACTGCAGGCGCTGCTCGCCGAGTCGGGGCTGACGCAGGTGCTGTTCAACCTGCCGGCCGGGGACTGGGCCGCCGGCGAGCGCGGCATCGCCTGCCTGCCCGGGCGCGAGGCGGAGTTCCGCGCCGGCGTGGCGCAGGGCATCGACTATGCGCGGGCGCTCGGCTGCAAGCAGCTGAACTGTCTGGCCGGACTGGCGCCGGCGGGCGTGCCGGAGGCGCAGATTCGCGAGACCTTCAAGGCCAATCTTCGCTACGCGGCAAGCGCGCTGGCCGAGAACGATATCCGCCTGCTCGTCGAGCCGATCAATAGCCGCGTCGACATGCCCGGCTTCTGGCTCGATACACCGGCCAAGGCGCTGGCGCTGATCGCCGAGGTGAACGAATTGAACGAATTGAACGAGCCGAATCTCTGGTTGCAGTACGACATCTATCATGCGCAGATCATGGAGGGCGATCTGGCGCGCACCATAGCGGCCAATCTGCCGCGCATCGCGCACTTACAGCTGGCCGACAACCCCGGGCGGCACGAGCCGGGAACGGGCGAGATCAACTACCCCTTCCTCTTCGAGCTGCTGGATCGTTCGGGCTATGCCGGCTGGGTCGGCTGCGAATACCGGCCGCTCAGGCCGCTGGCCGGCACCGCCGCCGGGCTGGCGTGGGCAAAGGATTACCTGGGGCGCTAGTGTTCTGCCGCCGGCGCCTCACCAGAACTTCCACCACGCCCGCTTTTCCTGCATGGCCTGCTCGGTCGCCTGGTTCCAGTTCGCGTATCGGCCGAAGCCGGCCTGCTCGAAGTGCACGCTGAATTCCTGGTCGCAGCTGCGTATATGCTGGGTCAACCAGTCGGTGAGGAAATGCAGGACGTCGACGCCGATCATGGCGCCTCCCTCGTCGAGCGTTTGCTGCAGCGTCCGCATCTGCTCCATCAGTGTTTCGTGCTGCTCCTTGTGCTCGGTAAACCCCGTGTAATGCGTCAGGCGCATCAGGCTTTCCTCGAGCAGGAAGTGCGTGCGCGTGCTCTCGGCCAGCTGGTCGAGAATTCCGCGCGAATGCTCTTTGCCGCGATTTTCGCCGAGCGCACGGTGCAGCTGGTGAATGAGGTCGAAGAGTCCCTTATGTTGTTCATCGACCTCCTGAATGCGGACGCTGAGGTCGTCGGTCCAGAGAGAGAGTTCGCCTGTGCTCAAGAGAGAAACCTCCGCATCTGTATTTTTGTTGCGCCAGCATGATTGACATGGATACGAGCGCTTGCGGCGCTGCAATGGGCAAGCCTTAGCACTCTAGTATGACCTGGAATGATTACGCAATCATTTCCGCAGCCACGCCCGGCGCCTCTCGTTCCCGTCTTGCCCCGACGCGGCGCTCACCAGAATTTCCACCACCATTTTTTCTTCTTCATCGTCTGCTCGACCTCCTTCGTCCATTCGGCGTACTGGCCGAGGCCGGCTTTCTTGAAGTGGGCGCCGAAGCGCTTGTCACTCTCGTTGATATGCTGCACCAGCCAGTTTTTCAGAAAGTGCAGCAGCTCGAAGGTGATCGTCGCGTTTTCCTTGTCGAGCTTTTCCTGCAGCGCCTGCACCTGCGCCATCAGTTCTTCGTGCTGCTGCTTGTGGATCTCGAAGCCCGGATAATGCGTCAGGCGCATCAGGCTCTCTTCGAGCAGGAAATGGGTGCGCGTGTATTCGGCCAGACGGTTGAGAATGTCGCGCGACGTGGCTTTCCCGTGGTGTTCGCGGATCGCTTCGTGCAGCTGGTTGAGCAGGCCGACGAGCACCTTGTGCTGCTCGTCCACTTCCTGGATATCGACGCTGAACTCGTCGGACCAGTGGAATAAATCGGTGATGGTCATGAGAAATTCCCCGCATTGAAATTTTGCACGAGGCAAGCGTACGATGGCCGCGAGAGGGCATTCCTGATGCAGATCAAAAACCTTTCGCTTATTGAGGGCATTGCGTGAGCAATCATTTTGAACGTGTTGAATCCACTTTCCTGCGCCGCTTGTTCGCCGCCGCGGTGGCGGCGGCCGATCCGGCGCGCTGCGTGCCGCCGAATCTGCCCGCCGAGCGCGGCGGACGGCTGATCGTCGTCGGCGCCGGCAAGGCTTCGGCGGCGATGGCCAGGGCGCTCGAAGCGCACTGGCCGGGGCCGCTCGAAGGGCTGGTCGTCACGCGTTACGGTTTCGGCGCGGCGTGTTCGCGCATCGAGATCGTCGAGGCGGCGCATCCGGTTCCCGATGCGGCCGGACGGGCCGCGGCGGCGCGCATGCTCGAGATGGTGAGGGGGCTGGGAGCGGACGACCGGGTGCTCGCCCTGATTTCCGGTGGCGGTTCGGCGCTGCTCGCCGCGCCGGCGGCGGGCATCACGCTGGCCGACAAGCAGGCGATCACCGGCGCGCTGCTGAAAAGCGGCGCCAGCATTCACGAGATGAATTGCGTGCGCAAGCATCTCTCGGCGATCAAGGGCGGGCGGCTGGCGGCGGCGGCCTGGCCGGCCCCGGTCCTGACGCTGGCCATTTCGGACGTCGCCGGCGACGACCCGGAAGTGATCGCCTCCGGCCCGACGGTGGGCGATCCGACGACCTGCGCCGATGCCCTGGCGATCGTCGATCGCTACGCCATCGCCATTTCTCCGGCGCTGCGCGCGCAGCTCGCAAGCGGCGAACTGGAGACGCCGAAACCCGGCGATCCCCGGCTCGCCAAGGCCGAATTCCGCATCGTCGCGAGCCCCGCGCTGGCCCTGCAAGCCGCGGCCGAAGCGGCACGGGCGGCCGGCGTGACGCCGCTCATCCTCGGCGACGAAATCGAGGGCGAGGCGCGCGAGGTGGCGCGCGCGCTGGCCGGCATCGCCAAGAGTTGCGCGCGCCACGGCACGCCGGCGCCGCCGCCCTGTGTGCTGCTCTCCGGCGGCGAGGCGACGGTGACGATTCGCGGCGCCGGGCGCGGCGGACGCAACAGCGAACTGATGCTGGCGCTGGCCGTCGCGCTGCAGGGGCATCCCCGGATTTCCGCCCTGGCCGGCGATACCGACGGCATCGACGGTTCCGAGGATAATGCCGGCGCGCTGATCGATCCCGGCACGCTGGCGCGCGCGAAGGCGCTCGGCCTCAATCCGCTGGCGGCGCTCGCCGACAACGATGCCTACGGTTTTTTCGCCGCGCTCGGCGATTTGCTGGTGACCGGCCCGACGCTGACCAACGTGAATGACTTCCACGCGATTCTCGTGCGCTGAGATGGCGGCTTTCGATTCATGCCGCGGCATGCGGAACACAAGTTTTGCATCGATCCAAAATTGTAGTATTCTTTCTAAAAGTTGTCAGACAACCTGATCATTATGGGCACAAACGAACTCAAGAAAATCGTCCGCGCACCGCGGCTCAGCGAGGAAGTTTCGATCGCACTCGAACAGCGGATTGCGCGCGGCGAACTCGTGCCGGGCGATCAGCTGCCGACCGAAAAGGTGCTGGCCGAGACTTTCGGCGTCAGCCGCGCCGTCGTGCGCGAGGCGGTGGCGCGCCTCAAGGCCGACGGCCTGATCGAGACGCGGCAGGGTTCCGGCGCCTTCGTCGCGCTGGCGCCGAAAAGCCTCAACTTCCGCTTCTGGCAGGGCGACGGCCCGGCGCTGGTCGAGCTGCGCGACATCTTCGAACTGCGCGCCATGGTCGAGACCTCCGTTGCCGAGCTCGCCGCCCGCCGCCGCATTCCCGAAGACGTGGCGATCATGGCGCGTCACCTGCAGGCGATGGACGATGCGCTGGCCGACGGCACCGACGGCTCGGAGGCAGACGACGATTTCCATCTGGCGATCGCCTCGGCGACGCACAACACCTATGCCTATCGCCTGGTCGAATTTCTCGGCCGGCATTTCTCCGACTCGCGCCGCCTGGCGTGGGCCGGGCCGGGGCGCGACGGCGCCCTGCCGCAGGAGGCGCAGGCCGAGCACCGCGCGATGTTCGAGGCGATCGCGGCGGGCAGCCCGACGCGCGCCCGGCGTTATGCGCAGGCGCATTTGCGCGGGGCCGCCGCGCGCGTCGGCATCGATCTGGCGAGCGATCTCGGCGGCGATCTGCCGGGCGACGCGAAGTGAGGCCGCCGCTTCCTGCGCGGCGCGAATCACAGAACCAATCACAACGCCAATCCCGCACGATTTTTTGCCGCTAATCACTCCGATCCACTCCGCTTTTGAGGTTGTCCGATGAGCATCGACAGCAATTATTCCGACCCGCGCTTCGCGGTTGACCGGCCGGCGCTGATCGCGCGTCTGCGCGAGGTGCTGCCGTCGAATGCGCTGCTCGTCGAGGACGAGGAACTGCGTCCCTACGAGTGCGACGGCCTGACCGCGTTTCGCGAATTGCCGCTGATCGTCGCCCTGCCGGAAAACGAAGCGCAGGCGCAGGCGATCCTCAAGGTCTGCCACCAGCTGAAAGTGCCGCTCGTGCCGCGCGGTGCGGCGACCGGCCTGTCGGGCGGCGCCATGCCGCATCGCGACGGCGTCGTCGTTTCACTCGCCAGGCTGAAGAAAATCATCCGCCTCGATCCGGTTTCGCGCACCGCCGTCGTCCAGCCCGGCGTGCGCAACCTGGCGGTATCCGAAGCGGCGGCGCCGTTCAATCTCTATTACGCGCCCGATCCCTCGTCGCAGATCGCGTGCACGATCGGCGGCAACGTCGCCGAGAACTCGGGCGGCGTGCATTGCCTCAAGTACGGCCTGACCGTGCATAACGTCCTGCGCGTGCGCGGCATCACCGCCGAAGGCGAGATCGCCGAGTTCGGCAACGCCGCACTCGACGCGCCGGGCTACGACCTGCTGGCCTTGATGAATGGCTCGGAAGGGCTGCTCGCGCTGATCACCGAAGTGACCGTCAAGCTCACGCCGAAGCCCGAGTTGGCGCAGGTCGTCCTCGCTTCCTTCGACGATGTGACGAAAGCCGGCGACGCGGTGGCCAGCATCATCGCCGCCGGCATCATTCCGGCCGGTCTCGAAATGATGGACAAGAAGGCGACGCATGCCGTCGAGCCCTACGTCAATGCCGGCTACGACATGAACGCCGAAGCCATCCTGCTCTGCGAATCGGACGGCACGCCGGAAGAAGTCGCCGAGGAAATCGGCCGCATGAAAGCGGTATTGGAAAAGAGCGGTGCGTCCGAAATCCGCGTTTCGCAGAACGAAGCCGAGCGCCTCAAGTTCTGGGCCGGGCGCAAGGCCGCCTTCCCGGCGGTCGGCCGGGTGACGCCCGATTATCTGTGCATGGACGGCACCATCCCGCGAAAGCGCCTCGCCGAGATGCTCAACGCGATTGCCGACCTGTCGCAGAAATACGGGCTGCGCTGCGCCAACGTCTTTCATGCCGGCGACGGCAACCTGCATCCGCTAATCATGTACGACGCCAACCAGCCGGGCGAGATGGAACGCGCCGCGGCGTTCGGCGGCGAGATCCTCGAGCTGTCGGTCGCCTTCGGCGGCACGATTACCGGCGAGCATGGGGTCGGCGTCGAGAAAATCAACGTCATGGCGGCGCAGTTCTCGCTCGCCGAAATCTCCGCCTTCCACCGCCTGAAGGCCGCCTTCGACGAGCGCGGCCTGCTCAATCCGGGCAAGGGCATCCCGACACTTGCGCGCTGTCGCGAGTACACCCAGACACGCGCCGGCGCGGCGCTCACTGCACCGAGGTTTTGATGGATTCGTTGATCAAGGATTGGACCGGCCGGGTTTTCGATGCCGTCGAGACCGGGCGCAAGCTTTGCCTGCGCGGTGGCGGCAGCAAGGTTTTCTACGGCGGGGCGGAGCAGGGCGAACTGCTTGATCTCAGCGTCAATCGCGGCATCGTCGCCTACGAGCCGACCGAGCTGGTGGTCACCGTGCGCGCCGGAACGCCGCTTGCCGAACTGCAGGCGGTTCTGGCCGGGAAGGGCCAATGCCTGGCTTTCGAGCCACCGCATTTCGGCGCCGCCGCGACGGTCGGCGGCATGCTCGCGGCGGGCCTCTCCGGACCGCGCCGGCAAGCGGTCGGCGCGGTGCGCGATTTCGTTCTCGGCGTGAAATTGCTCGATGGCAAGGGCGAAGTGCTGTCCTTCGGCGGGCAGGTGATGAAGAACGTCGCCGGTTACGATGTGCCGCGCCTGATCGCCGGCAGCCTGGGAACGCTCGGCATCGTGCTCGAAGTGTCGCTCAAGGTGCTGCCGCTGCCGGTGGCGGAAAAGTCGCTGCGTTTCGCGATGAACGAGGCCGATGCGCTCGACAAGCTCAACCAGTGGGGCGGCAAGCCGCTGCCGATCTCAGCCTGCGCTTGGAGCGACGGCGCGTTGACGCTGCGCCTGTCCGGCGCGGCTGCGGCGGTCGCCGCCGCCGAGCGCAGCCTGGGCGGCGAAGCGCTGGCCGAGGCCGATGCCTTCTGGGCGTCGGTCCGTGAACAGACGCACGCGTTTTTTGCGGCGGAAGTGGTGGGGGAAGCGGTGGGAACAGCGGCGGAAAAAACGCAGGAACAGGCGCCGCTGTGGCGGCTCTCCGTGCCGTCCACGGCGCCGGTGCTGCGCCTCGGCCCGACCCTGATCGAATGGGGCGGCGCCCTGCGCTGGCTGCGCGGCGGCGATCCGGCGGTAATTCGCGCCGCGGCCGAAAAGGCCAGCGGGCACGCCACGCTGTTCCGTGCCGACGCGGCACTGAAAGCCTCGGCCGGCGTTTTCCAGCCGCTCAGCGCACCGCTTGCGCGCATTCACCGCAATCTCAAGAACGCCTTCGACCCGCATGGCGTGTTCAACCACGGCCGGTTGTACCCGGATTTCTGAAAAGTCGCTGACCATGCAAACCAATCTTGCCGATTTCATCAAGGACACGCCCGAAGGGCGCGAGGCCGACGCGATTCTGCGCACCTGCGTGCACTGCGGCTTCTGCACCGCGACCTGTCCGACCTATCAACTGCTCGGCGATGAGCTGGATGGGCCACGCGGCCGAATCTACCTGATCAAGCAGATGCTCGAAGGGCAGCCGGTCACGCAAAAGACGCAACTGCACCTCGATCGCTGCCTGAGCTGCCGTTCGTGCGAAACGACCTGTCCGTCGGGCGTCAAATATCATCGCCTGCTCGATATCGGGCGCGCCGTGGTCGAGCAGCGCGTAGCGCGCTCGGCACTCGAAAGCGCGACGCGCTATCTGCTCTGCGAAGCCTTGCCGCGGCCGTGGATTTTCAAGCCGGCGGTCAAGATCGGGCAGTGGGTTCGCCCGCTCTTGCCGGGCGTGCTCGCCGACAAGGTGCCGACGCCGGCCGAAGGCGCGCTCAAGCCCTGGCCGCAGCCGAAAGCGCATCAACGGCGCATGATCGCGCTGGCCGGCTGCGTGCAGCCGACGCTGACGCCGAATACCAACGCCGCGACGGCGCGCGTCCTCGACAAGCTCGGCATCGAACTGTTCGAGCCGGCCGGCGTGGGCTGTTGCGGCGCGCTGCGCTACCACCTCAATGCGCAGGAGGCGGCGCTCGCCGATATGCGCCGGGTGATCGACGCCTGGTGGCCGCATATCGAAAGCGGTTCGGTCGAGGCGATCGTCATGACCGCCTCGGGCTGCGGCGCGCATGTCAAGGAATACGGCGATCTGCTCAAGCACGATCCGGCCTACGCCGCGAAGGCGGCGCGCATTTCCGGACTGACCCGCGACGCCTCTGAAGTGATCGTCGCTGAGCGCGAGCGCCTGGCCGAACTGCTGCGCGCCGCGAGTGCCGGCGTCGGCCAGCGGGTGGCTTTTCATTCGCCGTGCACGCTGCAGCATGGGCAGAAGATTCGCGGTGTCGTAGAATCGCTGCTGGCGGCCGCCGGCTACGAGCTCTCTCCGGTGGCCGATCCGCACTTGTGCTGCGGTTCGGCGGGGACCTACTCGATTACCCAGCCGGAGCTTTCGAAGCAGCTGCGCGACAACAAGCTTGCCGCGCTGGGCGCCGGGTCGCCGGCGGTCTTCGTTACCGCCAACGTCGGCTGCCAGACGCACCTGCAAAGCGGCAGCGCGACGCCGGTGCGGCACTGGATCGAACTGATCGACGAGAGGCTCGGCAACTAGAGAAGGCAGACATGGCATTCGACAAGGCAATCCTGGCAACGCTTTCCGACAGCGAAAACGTCGCCGTCAAACGATTGCTCGAAAAGGGGGTGAAAATCCCCCTGCAGCCTCGGGTGCTCGAAGACTTGCAGCAATTCGTCGCACGCGGCGAGACCAACCTCCGCGCGCTGTCGCGCATCATTTCCGCCGACCCCGGGATTGCCGCGATGCTGTTCAAGGTCGTGCAAAGCGCGGCCTACCATCGCTACCAGCCGTTTTCGTCGATCGAGGACATTCTGCAGGCGATCGGCATCAAGCAGACCTGCAATCTGGTGCAGGCCATCGCGCTGGCCTCGGCGCTGCCGAGCAAAACCAACCAGCAGGCGTTCGAGGCGTTCTGGGGGCGCTCGCAGGCGCTGGCCGAGTTTTGCATGCTGATCGCCGACGAGCGGATCGCGGTCTGCGGCATTTTTCCCGATCAGGCTTTTCTGGCCGGCATTTTCCACGATTGCGGCGTGCCGGTGCTGATGCAGCGTTTTTCGACGTATTGTAAGACCATGCATCTCGACGAGTCGGGGGGCTGGACGGATATCGCCGAGGAAGACGAGCGTTTTAACGCCGATCACTGCGTCGTCGGCTATCTGGTCGGGCGGCACTGGAAGCTGCCCGATTTCATTTGCGACGCGATCCGCTTCCACCACGACATCAATCGCCTCGACAAGCACGCGGCGCGGACGATGATCGCCATCCTGCAACTGGCGATCCACATCTACAGCCGGGATCTGCGCATCGAAAGTCCGGAGTGGCCGTCGGTATGCGCGGCAGTGCTCGACGAACTGGACATCCACGAAAACGAACTGCCTGAATTCATCGATGTGATTCTCGAGAATTATCACGGCGGCGAGCGCTGATCCAACGATTTGCCGATTCAGCATTCGCCATTCGCCCGCCGATCAGCCGCACCGAGGAGAAGCCGATGTCGATCGACCTGAATGCCGCAGCGGCAAGCTACGACGCGCTGCGTGAAGACTTCCGCTGGTCGGTGCCCGAGCGCTTCAATATCGGCGTCGATATCTGCGGCCGCTGGGCCGAGGAGCGCAGCCGCTTCGCCCTGTATTACGAGGACGAGGACGGCTTTACCTCGGCGCATACCTTCTGGGACATCCAGCGCGAAGCCAACCGCCTGTCCAACGTGCTGGCGGCGCTCGGCACGCTGCGCGGCGACCGCGTGGCGATCATGCTGCCGCAGTGTCCGGAAACCGGCATGGCGCACGTGGCGATCTACCAGATGGGCGCCGTGGCGGTCCCGCTCTCGCACCTGTTCGGCCCCGACGCGCTGGAATACCGGCTCGGTGATTCCGGCGCGCATGTCGCCATCGTCGATGAGACGACCTTGCCGAAACTCATGGCCGTGCGCGACCGCCTGCAGGATCTGAAACACGTGATCGGCATCGGCGGCGCACGCGGGCACGGCGTCAAGTCCTGGGCCGAGGTGCTCGAACACGCCTCGCCGCGTTATACGCCGGCGCTTACCGCCGCCGACGATCCGGCGATGATCATCTATACCAGCGGCACGACCGGCAATCCGAAGGGCGCCCTGATGGCGCACCGCACGCTGATCGGCAACCTGAGCGGTTACGTCTGCTCACACGATTTCTTTCCGCAGCGGCGCGACCTGTTCTGGTCGCCGGCCGATTGGGCGTGGACCGGCGGTCTGTGGGACGTGCTGCTGCCGACCTGGCATTTCGGCATGCCGCTGCTCGCCTACAAGGGGCGTTTCGACGCGGAGAAGGCATTTTCCCTGATCGAGAAATACGGCGTGCGCAACACCTTCCTCTTCCCGACGGCGCTGAAGATGATGATGAAAGCGCTGCCCGATCCGAAAGCCAAATACGACCTCGACCTGCGCAGCATCATGAGCGCCGGCGAACCGGTCGGCGAGGCGGTCTTCCACTGGGCGCAGGAAAAGCTCGGTGTGACGATCAACGAAATGTTCGGGCAGACCGAGATGAACTACGTGGTCGGTAATTGCGCGAGCAAATGGCCGGCCAAGGCGGGCGCCATGGGGCGGCCGTACCCCGGGCACCGCGTCGCGGTGATCGATGCCGAAGGCCATGCGCTGCCACCCGGCGAGATCGGCGAGGTGGCGGTCAACCGGCGCTGCAACGGCCAGGACGATCCGGTGATCATGCTCGAATACTGGAAAAATTCCGCAGCGACCGCCGAGAAGTTCGTCGGCACCGGTGAGAACGCCGGCTGGGGCCTGACCGGCGATCTGGCGAAAATGGATGCGGACGGCTATCTTTGGTACCAGGGACGGGCCGACGACGTGTTCAAGAGTGGCGGCTACCGCATCGGCCCGTCCGAGATCGAGAATTGCCTGTTGAAACATGCGGCGGTCGCCAACTGCGCGGTGATCGGTGTGCCGGACGAGGCGCGCGGCACCCTGGTGAAGGCTTTCGTCGTGCTGCAGCCCGGCGTCGCCGGAACGCCGGAACTGGTGCTGGCGATGCAGCAGCACGTTCGCCAGTATCTGGCGCCCTACGAGACGCCGAAGGCGATAGAATTCATCGAAGCCTTGCCGATGACCACGACCGGCAAGGTACAGCGGCGGATATTGCGCGCCCGCGAGACGGAGCGCGTCGCCAATCAGCATCAGAAAAACAGGGGTGAAGCATGAGCGAACAGTCGAACAGGTCGGGCGACGGCGCAGGGACCGGTGCGGAGGGCGGCGAGCGGCGGCGTAATCAGCGCGTGCGCGAATCGTTCGATACCGCCTTTCTGATGATCGAGCCTTTCTTCGACCCGGCGCAGGGTTGGGGCGGACATTCGCTCGAGCACCTGGCGTTTCGCGTCGTGCGCGATAACTTTTCCGAACTGAGCGGCGAAGAAGTGCACGCGCTGGTGGTTGCCGCCCACCGCGTTTACATCGACCGGAACCCGAAAACCAGCGATCACCTGCCGCGTCCGGAAGAGCTTCGGCGAGCGAAGCTGTGACTGCCAGCCGTGGCCGTTATGGTGCCGGTGTCTCCCTCGCTGCTCCTGGATCCAGGGTACTAGGCCGCGCGTGATACTCTGACGGCTCAGGGAGGAGTCGCCGTAATGCCCATAACAATAGATGCCTGCGTCGCCCAGCACCAGGGCGACCGCAAGGAACAGCAGGACCGCGTGGCGATTTTGCCCCATCCCAAGGGCGGCGGCGTGGCGCTGGCCGTCGTCGCCGACGGCATGGGCGGGCACACCGGCGGCGTGCTGGCCGCGCAACAGGTGATTCACACCGTGCGCAACAATCTCGATCATTTTTCGGCGCGTACCGAATCCGCCGGCGTGATGCTCGAAGCGAGCATCAACGAGGCGCACATGATGATCAAGGCGTCGCGCTTCATGAACGAGAAAGACCCGCACAGCACGGCGGTGATGCTGCTGCTGCAACCGGGCAAGGTGAGCTGGGCGCACTGCGGCGACAGCCGGATCTACCGTTTTCGCGGCGACCGCCTTTCCTTTCGCAGTACCGATCACTCCTACGTCGAGCAACTGGTCCGCCAGGGGAAGATCACGCCCGAGCAGGCGCTCGTTCATCCCAACCGCAACATCCTGGTCACCTCGCTGGGCGGCGGCGAGCCGCCGAAAATCGACGTCGGCGAGGCGCAGGACCTGCAGGGCGGCGACAACTTCCTGCTCTGTTCGGATGGCCTCTGGGGGTATTTCGGCGAGGCCGAACTGGGTGGGGTGATCGCCGAGTATTCCGCGCGCGAGGCGTCGGAACTGCTGATCAGCCGCGCACGGGCAAGGGCCAACGGCGAGGGCGACAACATCTCGGTGGCCATTCTCAAGCTGGCGGAAGTGCCGCCGGCGAAAAAACCGGCGGCAAGCTAGGACGGCACGGGCGGCGACACCCGGTGCGGCAAGGCTTTACTTGTTGCGGCCCAGTCCGCCAAGCAGCGCGGCGACCACGCGGCGCGGCTTGTGCGGATGTTCCATGTGCGCGACGACCTCGGCGGTTTCGGCATCGGCCGGTGCCGCGACGGGGTGCGGTTCGGCGCTCTCGTAAGGCTTGCTGAAGTCGAAGCCGTCGGATGCGATGTGGCTCGGGCGGCGACCGCCGCTGCTTCCCCGGCCGGCGCTGCGTTCGCTGCTTCCTCGTCCGGCATTGCGATCACTGCTGCCCTGACTCGGCGACCGTTCGCGGCGCGGCGCGGCGGCCGGTGCGACGGCGGCGGGCGGCGCTGGCGGACGGCGGTGATGGCTCTTCTTTCCGGTCGGCGGGTATTCGTAGTCGTATTCCGGCTCGAAGCCCGGCACGACGACCTGTTCGACCTGGATCTTGATCAGCTTTTCGATATCGACCAGGTATTGCACTTCGTGCGCCGAAACCAGCGAGATGGCGGTGCCCTGCTTGCCGGCGCGGCCGGTGCGGCCGATGCGGTGCACATAGTCTTCCGGCGTGTGCGGCAACTCGAAGTTGATCACGTGTGGCAGTTCGTCGATGTCGAGGCCGCGCGCGGCGACGTCGGTGGCGACCAGCACCAGCACCGAGCCGTCCTTGAACGCTTCGAGCGCCTTCAGGCGTTCGAGCTGGCTCTTGTCGCCGTGGATCGAGTCGGCCTTGATGCCGGCTTTCTGCAATTCGCGTGCGAGCTTGTTGGTTTCGATCTTGGTGCGCGTGAAAACCAGCACCTGATTGAAGTCCGACGACCTGAGCAGTTTGACCAGCAGCGCGCGCTTGGTTTCGGCGGCGACCGGGTGCACGCGGTGGGTGATCGTTTCCGACACCGTGTTGCGCTTGGCGACTTCGATCAGGACCGGCGACTTGAGCATTTTGTCGGCCAGGCGCTTGATCTCTTCCGAGAAGGTGGCCGAGAAGAGCAGGCTCTGGCGCTGCTCGGGCAGCATGTTGAGGATGCGCGTCACGTCGGGGACGAAGCCCATGTCGAGCATGCGGTCGGCTTCGTCGAGGACGAGCGCCTGCACGCTGCCGAAATTCAGACATTTCTGTTCAACGAGGTCGAGCAGACGGCCCGGCGTGGCGACCAGCACTTCGACGCCGAGGCGGATGGCGGCGATCTGCGGCTTGATGTCGACGCCGCCGTAGGCGCACAGGCTCTTGATCGGAACGTACTTGCTGTAGCCCTTGACCGATTCGTGCACCTGGATGGCCAGTTCGCGCGTCGGCGCGAGAATCAGCACACGCACCGGATGGCGCGCCGGCGAAGGGCTCGGGCTGGCGAAAGGCAGGATGCGCTGGAGCAGCGGCAGGGTGAAGGCGGCGGTTTTGCCGGTGCCGGTCTGGGCGCCGCCCATCAGGTCTTTGCCGGAGAGGACAATCGGGATCGCCTGCGCCTGGATCGGCGTCGGCGTCGTGTAACCCTCTTCGGTAATGGCTCTCAGCAGTTCGGGCGCGAGGCCGAGTTCGTCAAAACGCATCGGCAACGCCTTTAAATAAATTTGGAATCAATAGCATAGGGGCGCAATTATACACTCTTCGCCGGTTCACGTTCCGGCCAGCTGGCTGAGCGCGCGTTCGGCGGCGATATCGAAAATCGCCTGCGACGAAACGACCCGCGCTTGTGCGTCGCGCAGTTGTTTCTCCAGCAAGGCGGCGGAAAGAGCGATCGCGTAACCCCAGTCGGGGTTGAAGAGCAGGGCGTCACCCGACTGCGGATGCAGCCAGCTCACCTGGCCGCACAGCTGCTCGCCGTCATTCATGGCGAACTGCAGCCAGTCGCCCGCCTGCACGCCGCCTGGCACGCCGCGCGAGGCCGACGGCGATTGCGCGGCGAGGGTCAGGATTTTCAGTTGTTTGCCATCGGCCTGCACCAGGTCGACCACGATGCCGGCGGTCGCCGGCGTGTTGTCGCTTGCTGGTTGCGGCTCCGTGGGGCGCACGGGCAGGGCCGGATTGCCGCGCAGGGCGGCGGTTTGCAGGTTGAAGCAGACGTCGAGGAAGGCGCCGCGCGCTGCGGCCGGTGCGCCGATCCGGTCGAGTCCTGCGCCGATCCGCTTGAGCAGGCCCGGTACCAGGCCGGCCAGACGCTTGCGCTCTTCCGGGGTTTGCTTGGCCTGCACGCTCCACAGCAGGTCGGCGATGGTGGCCTCGCTCTCCTGCCAGAGGCTGCCGGCTTCCTGGTCTTCGCGGTGGGCGGCGGCTATGACGTGCACCCAGTACTGCCGGAGGAAATCGAGAATCTCCTGCGCTGCGCCTTGTTGCTCGACGCGCTGCAGCCAGTGCCGGGCGGCCAGCAGAGCCTGGTCGCGGAGCAGCTTTTCCTGCAGCAGCGGGATGTGGGGCTGCGCTGCGGTGCGGATGCCGCGGTCGCGCGCGGCGATCAGCGCATCGAGTTCGGTCTGTACGGCGGCGAGGACGGAAGCATCGCCGCGCAGCGTTTCGCCGACCTTGCCGGCCAATTGCCACAGGCGCGTGGATACCGGGTGGGCGCGGTTGACGTTACGCGGCAGACCGACCGCCGCGCGGGCCATGCCGTTGATCAGGCGGCGCGCCGGATGCTCGGTGTCCGAGAACAGCGAGGGGTCGAAGATGGCCAGTTTGAGCAAGGGAATCTGCAGGCGGCCGATCGCCGTCTTGACCGTATCCGGCAATTCCCAGGTGGCGAAAATGGCTTCGAAAATGAGCGCCAGCGTGTCGAGCGCGATGGCTTCCGGTTTGCCCAGCGGCAAATCGAGATCCTTGGCCCGGACGGCTTGCGGCAGCACGCTTTCCTCGGCGTTCGGCGCGCTTCCCGGCAGACTGGCGCCGGCGCCGGACGATTCGAGCTGGTCGAGGCGCGCCGCCAGCTGGTTGAGCATGACCAGGGCGGCGGCATTGAGTGCGCTGTTGCCGCCGGCAATGTCTCCGCCGGACGTGAAGGCGGCACCGTCCGCCGCGCCGCCCATTTGCTGGTTGATCATGCTTTGCAGTACCGACAGCGGGTTCGGCTTGCTCGGCGCGCCGGTTCCGCCGCTCGAGGTGATCTGCGTTTGCGCCGGCTGGACGTTGCGCCCGGCCAGCAGATCGTTCAGTTCACCGTAAAGCTCGGGCAGTTGCGGAACGAGTTGTTCCTCGATGCGCTCGAGCAGGTCGAAATTGCCGTCGTGGCCGGCGCCGCTCGCACGGCAGATCGCCCACAGGCCCTGGCCGATGGCCGCCGGGCCGACCGGATTGTCCTCGGGCGCCATCTCCGGGCGGCGGAGCAGCGTCATGTAGCGCGAATGCACGCGCCACAGGGCGTTGCCGCCGATGCCGGCGAGCCGCCGGATAATGTCGCCGATGCGGATTTCGAGCTCGAGGTCGTTGTCGCACATCAGTGTGATGCGCGACGCGGTGAGTCCGTGCGATTGTTCGAAACCGTCGCGCTGTTTGGATGCCGCCAGTTCGTCGTGCGCTTCGCCGAGCGCTTCCGTGAACGCCTCGACGATGGGCGGCGAAACGATGCCGGCGAGGCGGGCGATTTCCGCCAGGCGGCGCTGAAAAAGCAGGCGGCTGTCGCGCAGGACGAAGAAGGCGTCTTCGGCGGCGCGGGAGCTGTCGGGCTGCGTGCTGAGCGGATCGTTCATGACGGTTTCGGGTTTCAGACATCCGGATGGGGCGGGACCGCCCACTGCGGTCGCCGGCGCTGCGCCGATTATAGCCGAGTCGGTGACTCGGCGAGGCTGGCGAGGCCGGCGAGGCGACGGCAGGCGGCATCGGGCTTACGCTTGCCGGGTTTTTGGCGATAATGCCGGTTGCCGCCTTTCACCCCGATCGATCAGGAAACGACATGAAGAAAAGACAGCTCGGCGAGAGCGCCCTGCAGGTCTCGGAAATCTGCCTCGGGACGATGACCTTCGGCGCGCAGAACAGCGAGGCGGAGGGGCATGCACAGCTCGATCGGGCGTTTGCCGCCGGCGTGAATTTCATCGACACCGCCGAAATGTATGCCGTGCCGCCGAGTGCCGACAGTTACGGCAAGACCGAGCAGATTGTCGGCAACTGGCTGGCACGCCAGGCGCGCGAGCAGGTGATCGTCGCCACCAAGGCCGCCGGCCCCGGCCGCGCGCTGAACTGGATTCGTGGCGGGCCGACCGCCTTTGACCGCGTCAACCTGCGCACGGCGGTGGAGGGCTCGCTGCGCCGCCTGCGCACCGATTACATTGACCTCTACCAGCTGCACTGGCCGGCGCGCAACCAGCCGATGTTCGGGCAATGGCAATACGACCCTGCCGCCGAACGCGCGGCAACGCCGATCCGCGAGACGCTGGAGGCGCTTGCCGAACTGGTGCGGGAAGGCAAGATCCGTTACGTCGGTCTGTCCAACGAGCACCCCTGGGGCGTCATGGAGTTTGTTCGCCTCGCCGGCGAACACGACTTGCCGCGCGTGGCCTCGATCCAGAATGCCTATCACCTGATGAACCGCGTCTTCGAGAGCGGCCTCGCCGAAGTCTGCCAGCGCGAGAAGGTCAGCCTTCTGCCTTACTCGCCGCTCGCTTTCGGCACGCTGTCCGGCAAGTATTTCGACGATCCGCAGGCGAGAGGTCGGGTCACGCTGTTTGCCGGCTTCGGCCAGCGTTACGCGAAACCCAATGTGGCGCCGGCGGTGGCCGCCTACGTCGACCTCGCGCGGCAGAACGGGCTGACGCCGGCGCAACTGGCGCTGGCCTTTGTCTATTCGCGCTGGTTTGTGGCGAGCACGATCATCGGCGCGACGACGATGGCGCAACTCGAGGAAAATCTCGCCGCGTACGAGCTGAAGCTCACGCCCGATGTGCTGGTGGCGATCGACGCGATTCATCTGCGCTACACCAACCCGGCACCATGACCGCCACTGCGGACGAACCGCTCGATCCCTTTCGCCGGCCGATGAAGAACATCGACGACGCACAGCGCATCGTGCGCGAGATCGAAGCCTTGCTCGGCGCACGGAACGTCAGCCTACGCCCGCCGCCACCGGTGCCCGACAGCTGTTGCGGCCGGGGCTGCAGTGGTTGCGTCTGGCAGGGCTATTTCGTGGCGCTGGCCTACTGGCGGGAGCAGGCCGAGTCGCTTCTCGGCTGAGCGCGGCGCCGGGTCGGGCGCGCCGGATTGTCATCCAACGGCAAACAGAATGTGCAAGAATGCCGAAAAATTGCGTTACAGCATGTCTTGCCGGCCGCTATCGCGGTGATCGGTAAAGATTGATGGACGACGCTTCCCGAATAATTTCTACACGGAAAACAGCATGAACACGATGAGCGAACAATCCGCCCTGACGCCGAACAGCCACCTGCCGCTGGCCGGCAAAAAAGGCTTGATCACCGGCATCGCCAACGACAAGTCGATCGCCTTCGCTGTCGCCAAGGCCGTGCGCGACCTCGGCGCCGAGATCGCCGTGACCTACCAGAACGACAAGACGGCCAAATACACGCAGCCGCTGGCCGACGGGCTCGGCGCGCGGATTTTCGAGAAGCTCGACGTGACCCAGCCGGGCAGCCTCGAGGCAGTGATCGAAAAGTGCGGCGCCGAGTTCGGCAAGATCGACTTCGCCATCCACTCGATGGCCTTCTGCGAAGCCGACGACTTGCACGGCCGCGTCATCGACACCTCGGAGGCCGGTTTCGATTCGGCCATGAATATTTCCTGCCACAGCTTCCTGCGCATGGCCAAGGCGCTCGAGCCGCTGATGGCCGAAGGCGGTTCGCTGATCACCATGTCCTACCTCGGCGCCGAGCGCGTCGTGCGCAACTACGGCGTGATGGGCATCATCAAGGCGGCGCTCGAATCGGCCGTCCGCTACATGGCCTACGACCTCGGCCCGAAGGGCATTCGCGTTTTCGCCGTGTCGCCCGGCCCGATCATGACGCGCGCCGCCTCCGGCATCGCCGACTTCAACAAACTGCTCGAGTCCGACGCCGTCAAGGCGCCGCTCGGCCGCACCGTGACCATCGAGGAAGTCGGCGCACTGGTCGGTTTCCTGTGTTCGTCGGGCTCTTCCGGGATGACCGGGCAGACGATCTACGTCGACGCCGGCGCGCACATCGTCGCCTGAACGGTCTGGCTGCGAGTTGCCGCAAGGCGCAGCACGTCTGCGTTTTGCGGTATTCTGAGTCTTTCTGGCTTCCCCGGCGGAGCAGCGCATGGCGATCAACTGCGGCGAGATCATTGCCGATCCGGTACCCGATCATCCCCTGCTGGCCGGCCGGGTCGAGATCGGCCGCGGCGAGAACACCATCGTTCTCGACGGCGATGTCGTCGACGGGCAGGCGCGGGTTTTCAAGGTGCTCTCCTCGCCGACCGATTATGCCTACTACACTGCGCCCGACCGGCCGACCGGCCGGCATTTTCCGGTCGTTTATGCCGACCACGGCACGGTCGGCCGCTCCAGCCGCGGCTTTCCGTTCCACATCGTCGAAGTCGAAAAGCTCTATCCGCTACCCGGCGCCGGCGACGCCTCCGAACTGGCCGGCAAGATTTCCTCGTCCTACTTCGACGCCTGCCTGACCTGGCGCAACCTGGCGCGGGACATGGGGCGCATCGCCCTGCATCATCTGGTGGTGACGCCGATGGGCTGGAGCGACGCGGTGCAGCAGTCGCTGAAGGCGCTGGAAGGCTTCTCCGACGAGTACGGCGCCTTGCCCGATCTGATCAAGGCGGACAATCTGATGATGCGCAAGGACGGGACGCTGGTCTTCTCCGACCCGGTGTTCATGGAATGAGGCGCATCGGTCGCATCCGGGATACCGGTTTTTCCTTTTACGGCACTGGCAACTGATGACCATCAAGCACGTTCTATACACCTCGCGCGAGCGGGCCGAGTCGTTGGCCGGCAATCCGCAGATGGCGGTGATTTCGATTACCGATCCGCGCACGCCGGAGGCCAAGCTCGATCCGCAGTTCCAGCATGTGCTGCGCCTGTCTTTCTACGATGCGGAACCGGCCGACGAGTATTTGCCGGCGCCGATCCCCGGGCTGTTCGATCATGTGATGGCCGACAAGGTCGGCGATTTCGTGCAGCATCTGCACACCTCGCCATCCGAGTTGTCGGTGATGGTGCATTGCGAATACGGCGTCAGCCGCTCGGCCGCCGTCGCTCTTTTCGTCGAAGCCTATTCCGGCGCGCCGCTGGCCGCCCGCGAGTTTGCCTACGAGGCCAATCCCTGGGTGCTCGACCGCCTGGCGCAGCGCCATCCCGATCTGCAGATCGACATTCCGCCGAAGGGCGTCGCGCACGAGCGCCGCGTCATGCCGCGCGGCTCGTGAGGCCGCCCGGCGCGGCGGCCGCGTGAAGCGGCGCCGTACGCGATAAAAAAGCCGGCCGGGAAATCCCGTGCCGGCTTTTTCGTTTGCTGCCGCGGCGCTCAGCCGTCGATGTTGATCTTTTCGATCAACTCCTTCAGGGTTTGCTCCGCCATATCGTTGTCGACCTGGCAGGTGCCGGCCGCATGGTGGCCGCCGCCGCCGTAGGTCAGCATCAGCTCGCCGATATAGGTCTTGCTGCTGCGGTCGAGGATCGACTTGCCGGTGGCGAAAACGGTGTTCTGCTTTTGCACGCCCCACAGCACGTGAATCGAGATGTTGGTCTGGGGGAAGAGGGCGTAGATCATGAAGCGGTTGGTCGCCCAGATGGTTTCCTCGTTGCGCAGGTCGAGCACGGCCAGGTTTTTGTGCACCGTGGTGCAGCGCAGGATCTGCTCCTTGGCTTTTACGGCGTGCTCGAAGTAGAGCTCGACGCGTTCCTTGACGTCCGGCAGCCGGAGAATGTCGTCGATGCCGTGATTGCGGCAGTATTGGATCAGATCCATCATCAGCGTGTAGTTGCTGACACGGAACTCGCGGAAGCGGCCGAGGCCGGTGCGCGAATCCATCAGGTAGTTGAGCAGTACCCAGCCGGTCGGATCGAGGATTTCTTCGCGCGTGAATTGCGCCGAGTCGGCCTTGTCGACGGCGTCCATCATGTCGTCGGTGATGTTCGGGAAGGCTTTCTTGCCGCCGTAGTAGTCATACACCACGCGCGCCGCCGACGGAGCGTCGGGGTCGATCACCCGGTTGTCGCGCGCGCCGGCGACGCGGATGGTTTCCGATTCGTGGTGGTCGAAAACGAGATGCGCGGCGGCGACGTAGGGCAGGTTGGTCGTGATGTCACGGCCGGTGACGTCGATCTTGCCGTCCTGCATGTCTTTCGGGTGGACGAACTTGATATCGTCGATCAGGTCGAGCTCATTGAGCAGCACGGCGCAAACCAGGCCGTCGAAATCGCTGCGCGTGACCAGACGAAATTTTTCCTTGCTCATTACTGACTCCTTTTGCTGAAAGACAGGGTTCGATTCGGGCCGCGCCGATCCTGGGCTGCGGACCGGTGCTCAGTGCTTTTCGGCGGGTTTCGCTTCCTTGGCGCCGGCTTTCGTTTCCACCGGGGGTTCTTCCTTGGCCTTCTTTTTCTTGGCGTTGTCGGGCGATTGCGCCGGCGGTAGCACGGGTTCGATGGTTTCGATCTTGTTCTCGCGCATGTACGCGTCCATGTCGCGCCAGCCGGCGTAAACGGCGGCTTTCGGCAGCCAGGTGTAGATCGAGTAGCAGTCTTCGATGGCCCGCCCGGAGTGGCGGCAGGCGCCGCCGACGGCCTTGCCTTCCGCCTCGGTGCGGGCTTCCTTGGCCGCCGGATCTTCGATGCCCATTTTCTGCTGTACCTGGTCGCAAGCGCCGAGGCCGAGCGTCAGCATGCACAGCGCCGCAGCGGCCATGCGCGCCGGGTATTTTCGCGGCAGACTCAGGGGCATTGGAAACACGGCGATCCTTGTTGGTTGTTTTTGATATGACACATTTTACCCACAAATGCCGCCGCCCATTGTCCCTGCCCGCTACCGACCGCGCCGGTCTTTGCCGTGCCGGTGTGAAAGCCGTCGATTCGCTTCACGAAGGAGAATGCGGGGCGTGCGCTAACGACTATAATCATCGGTCTGTCGTCGTTACAAAGGAACGCTCATGCGCTTGTTGAAAATCGTCCCCGCCATTTTTTCCCTTGCCTTTGCCGTGCCGGTTCTCGCCGCACCGGTTCATGCGCGGACCGAAATCGAGTTTTCGCATCAGCTGGACGAGGAGCGGGCCGAGCGCCTGGAGAAGCTCGTAGACCGTTTCAACACCCAGCAGAAGGATTACCAGCTCAAGCTGGTGCGCCGCGTCGAGGGCGATGCGCCAAAGGATATCAACCTCGCGACGCGCGACGAAGTGGCGCATTTCGTCGCCAACCGGGCGAAGTTCAAGCCGCTGTACGACGTCATGCGCGAAGCGAAAGAGCCGCTCGATGGCGCCAAGCTGTCGCCCGAACTGCGGGTCGGCGTGAGCGACGCCAAGGGCCGTCTGTTCGCTTTGCCGGTCGCGCTGTCGACGCCGGTGCTCTATATCAACAAGGCTTCTTTCCGCAAAGCCGGCCTCGATCCCGAAAACCCGCCGAAAACCTGGTGGGAAGTGCAGCAGGCGGCCGACAAGCTGTTCGATGCCGGCAGCCGTTGCCCGTTCACCACCTCGTGGCCGACCTGGATCCATATCGACAACGTCAGCGCCTGGAACGGTGCCGACGTGACCGACGCCAAGGGCAATCTGGCGTTCAACGGCCTGGTGCAGATCAAGCACGTGGCGATGCTGGCGACCTGGTACAAGAGCAAGTTCTTCAGCTATTTCGGCCGCCGCGACGAGGCTGACCGGCGCTTTGCCGCCGGCGATTGCGGCATGCTGACCAGTTCGTCGGCGCTCTACGGGACGCTGCACGAAGACAGCCGCGTCGAAGTCGGCGTCGCGTCGTTGCCTTACCACGACGACGTGCGCGAGGCGCCGCAGCACACGCTGGCCGACGGCGCTTCGCTGTGGATCGGCGGCGGCAAGAAAGCGGCCGAATACAAGGGTGTCGCGCGTTTCGTGAGTTTTCTGCTCGGCCCCGAAATGCAGATCGAGCTGACCGCGGCCGGCGGCTTTCTGCCGATGACGCCGGTTGCCCGCGCGGCGGCCGGCAGCAAGCTGTTGAGCGCCGACATGGCCGGACTCCAGGTGGCCTATCGCCAGTTGCAGGGCAAAGGCACGACGATGCGCGCCCTGCATGTCTCGCAGATCGAACCGGTACGCCTGATCATCGACGAGGAACTCGAGACCGTGTGGGCCAACAAAAAGCCGGCCAAGGAAGCCCTCGACACCGCCGTGGTGCGCGGCAATGCCGTGCTGCCGGCTGCGCTCAAGGCGCGGCAAGCGCTGTAATCGTGATCTCGCCGGTCCGGCCGGGGGCGCCATTGGCGACTCTGCCGCGCGTTTTTGCGCACCGTTGCGGCGGTGCGCTGGCGCCGGAAAATACCCTGGCCGGGATGCGCATCGCGGCGCTGCAGGGCTGCACGGCCGTTGAATTCGACGTCATGCTGTCGGCCGACGGTTCGCCCTGGCTGATTCATGACGAGACGCTCGAGCGCACGACGAACGGCGCCGGCCGCGTCTGCGCGATGCGTGATGTCGATCTTGCCGCGCTCGATGCCGGCGTCCGGCATCACCGGGCGTTCCGCGGCGAGCCGCTGCCGACGCTGGCCGCAGCGGCAGCCTTGTGCCGCCAGCTCGGCCTGCTGGCCAACGTCGAGATCAAGCCGGCGGCGGGTTTCGACGCGCAGACCGGCGAGGTCGTCGCGCGGCAGGTGCTCGAACTCTGGCGCGGCGCCCCGCTGCCGCTCGTCTCCTCCTTCTCCGAAAGTGCGCTGGCGGCAGCACGCAAGGCGGCGCCCGAGCTGCCGCTCGGCTGCCTGTGGGAACGCCCGCCGGCCGACTGGCGCAGCCGGGTCGAGGCGCTCGGCGCGCTCACCCTGCATTGTTCGGCTGCTGCCGTCGACGACCGCTTGCTGGTCGAAACACAGGCGGCCGGGATGCCCCTGCTGTGCTACACGGTGAATGATCCGCAGCAAGCCGCGGCGCTTTTCCAGCGCGGGGTGGCCGCAGTGTTCAGCGACCGCATCGATCGGGTTGGCCGGATCTAGTGGGGCGGGGGACCTCAAACCTTTTTCGTGATTGAGCGCGGAGGCGCTTCCCGCTGTTCAGGCGCAGATTTCTCTCCAATAGAGACGAGACCAAAAAATGAAAAACAAACTGATTGTTCCGACCGGCAGGGAGCGGGTCATGCGTGACGACGATTTCATCGTCAGCAAGACCGATCTGGCCGGCAAGATCACTTACGGCAACCGGATCTTCATCGAGTTTTCGGGGTATGACGAGAGCGAACTTCTCGGCACCCAGCACAACATCATTCGCCATCCGGACATGCCGCGCTCGGCATTCAAGCTCGCCTGGAGCACGATCGCGGCGGGCAAGGAATTCTTCGCCTACGTCAAGAACATGTCCAAGGACGGCGGCTTCTACTGGGTGTTTACCCACATCACGCCGGACTTCGGGCCGCGCGGCGATATCGTCGGCTACTACTCGGTGCGCCGCTGCCCGAAACGGGCCGCCATCGAAAAAATCGAACCGGTTTATCGACAGATGCTGGCGGCCGAGCAGGCGGCCGGCACCAAACAGGCCATCGACGCCGGCACCAAGGTTCTGCTGGATCTGCTTCAATCAACGGGGATGAGTTATGAGCAGCTGGTTTTCGCACTTTGAGCAGCGGCGCTGGCTGGCGCTCGCCCTGCTGCTGGCCGGCGCCGGGCTGACCTTTCTCTCGCCGTGGTACGCGCTGCCGGCTTTGGCGCTAGCGGCGCTGCTGCTGGTCCTCCCGGCGGCTTCCGGGAGGCGGGAGTTCGAAGCCTTGAACGGACTGCTGCAGAAGGTCAAGGATGGCGAGCTGGTCCATCGCATGCCGCGTTCGATTGCCGATCCGCTGCTCGACGAAATCCGGATCAACATCAACTCGTCGCTCGATCAGACGGAAACCGCTTTCCGCGAAATGCTGGGTGCCATGGAGGCTTCGACCGAGGCGCGCAGCTGGCGCCGATTGCAGAGTTCCGGCCTGCATGGGACCTTCCGCGATGTGCTGGGGAAAATGCAGGCGATGCTCGACCGCCTGGACGAAGCCCGCGAATCCGTTGCCCGCGAAGCCTTGCTGTCGAAAATCTTCGTGCGTTCCGAGCGCGGCCTGACCACCGCGATCAATCAGGTGAAACAGGCGCTGGACGATGTCTCGGCGAATTCGTCGCAGGCCGAATCCTTGTCGCGTTCGTTTTCCGATTCCGCAGCGTCGATGTCGAGCGCGGCGGAGACGATGTCTGCCGCCTTGGGGCTCGCGCAATCGTCGGCCGAAAAAAGTGCGGAGGCACTGGTTCAGCTGCATCACCGGGCCGAGGCGATCCGCATGCTGACCGGGCGGATCGACGAAATCGCCAAGCAGACCAACCTGCTCGCGCTCAATGCTGCCATCGAAGCGGCGCGTGCCGGCGAAACCGGCCGTGGCTTTGCCGTGGTGGCCGACGAGGTGCGCAAACTGGCCGACCAGTCGCAGAAGGCTTCGATCGAGATCGCGCAGGCGATTTCCGCCGTTTCGGTATCGATGGACGGCGTTTCCTCGCAGATGGGCGAACTCGGTGGCGCCGTTGCGGAGGCGCGTACGACGGCCGACGTGTTCAGCCGCGAATTGGCCGGTTCGGCCAGTTCGGCTTCCGTGGTCGAAGAATTGACGGTGACCATCGGCCAGGGCGCCGTGAGCATGGGCACGTCGATGTCGATGGTGTCTCTCGCCCAGAAAGCGCGCGCCGACGTCAATGCCATCATCAATGGCCAGCAGGTCGACATGGGCGGCGCTTCGGGCGCCGAACGCGCGGCGATGAAGATGGCGGCGTCGAGAAAATGGCTGGAAGGCAGCGCCGAGCGCGACGCCTTGCTTGAAATGTACGACGAGCTGTTCGCCCACATCGAAAGCCAGAACGTGCAGATTTCCTGATCTGCGCGCACCCTGCGCCGCGTGCTGGACGGCGCATGGGGAGCGCCGCTGGACGACATGGCCCGCCGCAGGCGCTACGCCCCGGCGGGCTTTGTTTTTCCTGCTAAAATGCCGCTTTTGTGCATTCCGCAGCCGAAAGAGGCAAAACGACGATGAAAAGCGCCGAAATCCGCGAGAAGTTCCTCAAGTTCTTCGAATCCAAGGGCCACCAGATCGTGGCCTCCAGTTCCCTCGTGCCGCACGAGGACCCGACGCTCTTGTTCACCAACGCCGGGATGAACCAGTTCAAGGACGTCTTCCTCGGTTTCGACAAGCGCCCGTACAACCGCGCGACGACCTCGCAAAAATGCGTGCGCGCCGGCGGCAAGCACAACGACCTCGAGAACGTCGGCTACACGGCGCGTCACCACACCTTCTTCGAGATGCTCGGCAATTTCTCGTTCGGCGACTACTTCAAGCGCGACGCGATCAAGTACGCCTGGGAGCTGCTGGTCGAGGTCTACAAGCTGCCGGCCGACAAGCTGACGATCACGGTCTACGCCGAGGACGACGAGGCCTACGACATCTGGACCAAGGAAATCGGCGTGCCGGCCGAGCGCGTCATCCGCATCGGCGACAACAAGGGCGCGCGTTACGCCTCCGACAACTTCTGGATGATGGGCGATACCGGCCCTTGCGGCCCGTGTACCGAGATTTTCTTCGATCACGGCGAGCACATTCCGGGCGGCCCGCCGGGATCGCCCGACGAAGATGGCGACCGTTTCATTGAAATCTGGAACAACGTCTTCATGCAGTTCAACCGCGACGAAGCCGGCGTCATGCATGCGCTGCCCAAGCCCTCGGTCGATACCGGCATGGGACTGGAGCGCATTTCCGCGGTGCTGCAGCACGTGCACGCCAACTACGAGATCGACCTCTTCGTTTGCCTGATCGCCGCCGCGGCGCGCGAGACGTCGTGCACCGACCTCGACAGCCCGTCGCTCAAGGTGCTCGCCGACCACATCCGCGCCTGCTCCTTCCTGATCGCCGACGGCGTGATTCCGGGCAACGAAGGGCGCGGCTACGTCCTGCGCCGCATCATCCGCCGCGCCATTCGTCACGGCTACAAGCTCGGCGCGCGCGCCGCCTTCTTCCACAAGATGGTTCCCGACCTCGTCGCCGAGATGGGCGAGGCCTATCCCGAGCTCGTCGCCGGCGAGAAGCGCGTGACCGACATCCTGCGCCAGGAAGAAGTGCGCTTCTTCGAAACGATCGAGCACGGCATGGCGATCCTCGAAAGCGAGCTCGCTGCGATGGGCGGCAAGGGCGTTTTCAACGGCGCCACCGCATTCAAGCTGCACGACACCTTCGGCTTCCCGCTCGACCTCACCGCCGACGTCTGCCGCGAGCGCGGTGTGACCGTCGACAGCGCCGCGTTCGACGCGGCGATGGCGCAGCAGAAGGAGCAGGCGCGCGCCGCCGGCAAGTTCAAGATGGCCGCCGCGCTCGAATACGAAGGGCCGGCGACGACCTTCCATGGCTACGAGACGCTCGAATTCAAGGGCAACGTGCTCGCGCTGTACAAGGACGGCAGCCCGGTCAATGAACTGAAGGAAGGCGATCTGGGCGTCGTCGTGCTCGACGAAACGCCGTTCTACGCCGAATCCGGCGGCCAGGTCGGCGACCGCGGCGTGCTGCAGTCGGTGCACGGCATCTTCGCCGTCGAGGATACGCAGAAGATTCAGGCCACCGTTTTCGGCCATCAGGGTGTGGTCAAGACCGGAACGATCAGCGTCGGCAATGGCGTCACCGCCAAGGTCGATATTCAGGCGCGTGCGCGCACCGTGCGCAACCACTCGGCGACGCACCTGATGCACAAGGCGCTGCGCGAAGTGCTCGGCGGCCACGTGCAGCAGAAGGGCTCGCTGGTCGATCCGGACAAGACGCGCTTCGACTTCGCGCACAACGCGGCGATGAGTGCCGATGAGATCCGTCGCGTCGAGGCCATCGTCAATGCCGAGGTGCTGGCCAATGCCGCTGCCGAAGCCAGGGTGATGGGCATAGACGACGCGCAGAAGTCGGGCGCCATGATGCTGTTCGGCGAGAAGTACGGCGACGAAGTGCGCGTCCTGACCATCGGTTCGTCGAAGGAATTGTGCGGCGGCGTGCACGTCACCCGCACCGGCGACATCGGCCTGTTCAAGATCGTCGGCGAGAGCGGCGTCGCGGCCGGTGTGCGGCGCGTCGAAGCGGTAACCGGCGACAACGCGCTGGCGCTGGTGCAGCAGCAGCAGGCGATGCTCAGTGATGCCGCTGCCGCCTTCAAGTCGCCGGTGTCCGAAGTGCCGGCCAAGATCGCGCAGGTGCTCGACAACGTTCGCGCGCTGGAGAAGGAACTGGCACGCCTGAAGTCGAAACTCGCCGCCAGTCAGGGCGACGACCTGACGGCGCAGGCACAGGAGATCAAGGGCGCCAAGGTGCTCGCCGCGCTGATGGAAGGCGCAGACGTCACCGCCCTGCGCGAGACGATGGACAAGCTGCGTGACAAGCTGGGCAGCGCAGCGATCGTGCTCGGCTCGGTGGCCGACGGCAAGGTGACGCTGATTGCCGGCGTGACGCCGGACCTCATCGGCAAGGTGAAGGCCGGCGAACTGGTCAACATGGTCGCCCAGCTGGTCGGCGGCAAGGGCGGCGGCCGGCCGGACATGGCGCAGGCCGGCGGCACGCAGCCGGAAAACCTGCCGGCGGCGCTGGCCTCGGTCAATGGCTGGGTCGAATCCCGACTATAGGTTCTGCCCGCGTTGCGCAGCGCCGCTGGTGCTGCGCAACGGGCCGCAGTTCGGCGGCCTGCCGCGGCAGGCCTGCCCGGATTCGGCCTGCGGTTTCGTCTGGTGGGACAACCCGGCGCCGGTCGTCGCGGCGCTCGTCGAATATCGCGGCCGCATCGTTCTGGCGCGCAACCAGGCTTGGGCCGAAGGCGCCTTCGGCCTGATCACCGGCTTCCTCGAACGCGACGAGGAACCGGCTGCCGCCGCGATGCGCGAGGTCAAGGAGGAACTCGATCTCGACGCCTCGTCGGCCAGCCTGATCGGGGTCTATCCCTTCACGCGCAAGAACGAGGTGCTGATCGTCTATCACCTCGTCGCCGACGGCGATATCACGCTCAACGAGGAGCTCGCCGAATACCGGCTGATCGCGCCGGAAAAGCTCAAGGCCTGGGATTACGGTACCGGTCTGGCGGTCGCCGACTGGTTGGCGAGACGACGCGGATAACGCGGCACAGTCGATTCCTTCTTGGTTTTTCAAAGCTGCATCGCAGCCAGCCGCGAGCGCATCAAAGCCTTTGCTCGGTTCTGAGGGCGGCGTTCATTTCATGACGCATCGCTCGGCTCAATCCGCTGATCCAAAATCTCCCATTTTCCTTAAACGCCGTACAAAGGCGATCTGACCCGCAGCATTCATGCTTTGATTGTTGTTCGTAACTCAATCATCGCGTGGCGTTTCTGCTAATACATAAGGCATATATACGAATGGAATTAAGCGGCCTATACTCGCCGCCAACCAATAATAAATATCAAATAAAAGACCATGTCACCACCACGGGAGGTGGGGTGCGAAGAAGTCGTTTGGCTTCTTGGCAGCCTGAGCGGGCTTTATCGCCTGCCGTTCGATGCAGCACTCATCGCGCAGCAATTTCCGCCGCCGTACTGCATCGCCACTTTGCATGAAGCGGCGCGTTCGCTCGGGCTCAAAACCGGTAACGTCGCCATCGCTGGCGTCGATGCCTCGAAGGAAATCCCCTTGGGGGACTGGAGCAAGCTCCCGCTCCCCGCCATCGCCTTCCTGCATTCCGTACCGGCCGCCGAACAAGCCGAATCCAATTCGCCGGCGAGCCTCCCCGTCCTCATCCTGAAGAGCGACGGCCAAAAACTCCTCTACTTCCGCGCCGGCAGCCAGACCCCGGAAACGATTCCCGTCGAAGAAGCCACGCAGCACTTCGAACCCGACCTCATCCTCGTCGCCAAAGAAAACAGCAACGAGCCCGCTCCCGGCGAAGCCGAACAGATCCCCGGCTTCATCGCCGAAAAAAAGGAATTCGGCTTTCGCTGGTTTCTGCCCGAACTCCTCAAACACAAAACCATCTGGCGCGACGTCCTGATCGCCAGCCTGGCCATCCAGCTCGTCGGCCTCGCCACCCCGCTGTTCACGCAGGTGATCATCGACAAAGTGGTGGTGCACCAGACCAACAGCACCCTCATCGTTCTCGGCGTCGCGCTGGTCGTGTTCATGCTGTTCACCAGCGGCATGACCTGGCTGCGCCAGTACCTCGTGCTGCACACCGGCAACCGCATCGATGCCGTGCTCGGCAGCCAGGTCTTCCGCCACCTGCTGCGTCTGCCGCTGCCGTACTTCGAGCAGCGCCCGACCGGCACCCTCGTCGCCCGCCTGCACGGCGTCGAAACCATCCGCGAGTTCGTCTCCGGTGCCGCCGTCACGCTGGTCCTCGATCTGCCTTTCCTGCTCATCTTCCTCGCGGTGATGTTCGCCTATAGCTGGCAGCTCTCGCTGATCGCTGTCGGCCTGCTCGGCCTCATCGCCTTCCTCAGCTTTCTCGTCGCCCCGGTCTTTCGCGACAAGCTCAACCGCCAGTTCATGCTCGGCGCCCGCAACACCGCCTTCCTCACGGAATACGTCTCGGGCATGGCCACCGTCAAATCGCTGCAGATGGAACCCGACATCGACCGCAAGTACGGCGACCTGCTCGCCCAGTACTTAGCCGCCGGCTTTTCGACAAAGCAGGTCGGCAACACCTACAACGTCATTGCCAACGGGCTGGAGCAGGTGATGACGCTCGCCATCCTGATCGTCGGCGCCCTGCTCGTGATGCAGAACGACGGCTTCACCGTCGGCATGCTGGTCGCCTTCCAGATGTTCGCCGGAAGAATGAGCCAGCCGATGCTGCGCCTCGTCGGCCTGTGGCAGGAGTTCCAGCAGGCCAACATAGCCGTCAAACGCCTCGGCGACATCCTCGACATGCCGCAGGAGCCGCATGCGCTGCTACCCAGCCGTGAAGGCACGAGCAGCCAGAAAGGCCAGCTCGACCTCGTTGATCTCGCCTTCCGCTATGACGACCATCATCCCTGGCTCTACCGCAATCTCAACATGCGCTTCAAGCCCGGCCACCTCACCGTGCTCATGGGCCCGTCCGGCTGCGGCAAGAGCACGCTGGCCAAATTGCTGCTCGGCTTCTACCAGCCGAGCGACGGCCTGATCCAGCTCGACGGCAAAGACATCCGCCATCTGGCGGCCAACGAACTCAGAGCCACCTTCGGCGTCGTGCCGCAGGACACCATCCTCTTCTCCGGCACGCTCTACGACAATCTCGTCATGGCGCACCCGCATGCCAGCTTCGAGGATGTGATCGAAGCGTGCAAGGCGGCGGAGATTCACGAAGTGATCGAGAAACTGCCCGAGGGCTACCAGACGGAAATCGGCGAACGCGGGACCGGGCTATCGGGGGGGCAGAAGCAGCGCATCGCCATTGCCCGGGCACTGCTCAAGAAGCCGAAAATTTTGATCTTCGATGAGGCGGTGTCGAATCTGGATCAACAGACGGCGGAACATTTCGCGAAGACGATCAACAGGCTCAAGGGGAAGGTGACAATGCTGTTCATTACGCACCAGATACCGCGAGGGCTGCAGGTGGATGAGGTGTTGAGTTTTGGGGATGAGCGGCACATGACAAGGATGGAAGTGGTGGTGGAGGAAAGATGAGTTATCGCAAAAGTTCAGAAAGAAAAGAAATCGAAAATAACGCTGAAACTATCGGTGTTACTCAAAATCAAGCACCTAATGCGGGCGTGCAAAAAAAGAATTTTGCGGCGTTGATTTTTATCGTTATCTATGCCTACCCGTCCCTAAATTCATTTATCCCAGTTAAAGGTGCTCCCGGACTCTATTTGGATGTCTTGTTGTTTTCTATAACACCCGCTGTTTGTTTTTATTCGTTGTGCCGTGGTGATCCTATCTTTCGCTTGATGCTTCGTGATGGCTTGAGAAGATGCTCATTTAAAAACCTCACGGTGCTTTTAATGTGTGGTATTTGCTTCGCATATCTGTATATGTATACGCCGAAGTATTTCAACGGAAATGATGAGGCTGTGGGCGACCCTGCCTCTTATGCTCTTCAAGCGTGGGGGTTGATGGGAGTTTTTTACTTAGCATTTTCTGCGGGAGTGATTGAGGAGTTGCTCTACAAAGCGCTACTCAATTATGCAATCCCGTGGAGGGTGGGGAACATCACCTTCAGCATTATTTCTGGAGCCGTATTTGGGGCCGCTCACCTTGAGCAAGGCATTGCTGCTGTGCTAACGCTAATCTTGTTTTTTGGAATTCCGTCGGCATATTTCTACCGGGTTTCTAATAATCTTCTGGGATTGATAATTATGCATTTCGCAATAGATTTTTTGTTGTTTGGGCGAGTATGGGCTTGGCTGTATGCATAACCTCCACAGGAATTTTATATTTTCTATGACTCTTCTTGGATAGAGATAAATATGGGTTCAACATTTGTTATCAATCCAAATCAAAATGGATCAAGGAGCGTGTATTACGGAGGTTTTCAAATTGGCACTGTGGACGCCAATGGACAATATTGGGGATCCACGGTAGATGAGCAGGGCTACGTTGTTCCCCCTCCTGTGGTTCCTCCATCAACACCGTTCTCTATAACGAACTTGGTCAAAAATGCCCTTAGGGCTATCACCGGAGCGATTGATCCTGCCCCCAGCACCGGCGGGAATGTAAACGGCCCGACAGGCCTGAGGGGCAGCGTGGAAGGTATTCTCAATCGGCTTGTGCCCTCGGCGAATGCCGCCGACTCGGATGTCATTGACCCAAATTCAAACACATCCTACCTCTCAGCCCGCACCGTCGCCCGCGCCCGCCACGACCCGCTGATTCTCGACCTCGACGGTGACGGTCTTGAAACCGTCGGCATCAACACCTCCGTCCCCATCCTCTTCGACCACAGCGGCACCGGCGTCAAGACCGCTACCGGCTGGGTTACGGCTGACGACGCCTTTCTCGTGCTCGACCGCAACGGCAACGGCAGCATCGACAGCGGACAAGAACTCTTCGGCGACGCCACCCCGCTCAGTGCCGGCAGCACCGCCGCCGACGGCTTTGCCGCACTCGCCCAGGAAGACACCAACTTTGATGGCCTCGTGAACGCCTCCGATGCCCGCTTCGCCAGCCTGCGTCTGTGGCGCGACCTTAACCAGGATGGCATCTCGCAGACCGGCGAACTGTTCACCCTCGCCTCCCAAGGCATCACCGCCCTCAATGTCACCAGAACCACCAACAGCCAGCTACTCGCCAACGGCAACCAGGTCGCCGACCTCGGCGGCTTCATGCGCAGTGACGGTAGCAGTGGCACCCTTGGCGCGGTTGAACAACTCGCGGACGTGAACCTTGCCAGCAACCCCTTCTACAGCCAGTTCACCGACAGCATCCCGCTTACCGAGACCGCCCAGACCTTGCCCGACATGCAAGGCAGCGGGCAAGTCAGAAATCTGCGCGAAGCCGCCAGCCTCGGCACACCAGCCGCCGCCGCGCTGACCAGTCTGCTCCAGCAATTCCAGCAAGCCACCAGCGCAGCGGCGCAACGCGCCCTCCTGGATCCTCTCCTCATCGCATGGGGGCAAACCAGCAGCTTCGCGGTGAGCGGTGACACACAAGCTTACGGTGGCCTGCCGACCACCATCAGCATCGAAGGCGTGCCGCCCGGCGGCGCCGACTACGCCATGTGGCTGAGCTGGTTGCAGACATTGGAACGGTTCAATGGAACAAGCTTTGCGATACCGGCAGAAGGCGCGACAAGCGTTACCGTCGATCTCTACCACGCTCGCCTCGGCCTGATCTACCAGTCCTGGCAGGCGCTGGAGGAATCGGTGTATGGGGCACTGGTCGTGCAGACGCGCCTCAAACCCTATCTCGACGATATCGGGCTGAGCATCGACGTGAGTGGCATCAAGCTTGATTTCTCGGCGATGGAAGCACGCCTTGATGCAGCAAAAACGGCTGATCCTGAGCGTGCTTTGGTAGATTTGTTCGAATTGGAACGCTACGCTGGCAATTCGCTCGACGGCGCTGGCTGGGATGGCGTGAATCGTCTTGCCCTCTGGATTAACGATCCAACGCAGGCCGGCGTTGTGCTCAGCGTGGCGCAGCAGCTCAAGATTGCCGTGTCCGGCACTTATTCAGGGACCACGGGCGATGATTTTGCGATTGGCGGGGTCAGCAATGAGGTGATGTATGGCGGTGACGGAGATGATCGGCTTTTTGGCGGTGCCGGCAATGACACGCTGACCGGCGACAATGGGAACGACACCTTAATCGGAGGTACCGGCGTTGACACGCTGTACGGGAACAGCGGGAACGATCTGCTGATTGGCGGCATCGGCGACGACGTGCTGTTCGGTGGGGACTACGTGAACGGCGGCGCGGGCAACGACACCTACCTGTTCAGCCAGGGAGACGGACAAGACCTGATCCGCGATGGCGATGCCACGGCCGGAAACACCGACACGGTCCAGTTCACGGATGTCAGATCGACCGACGTGACCGGACTGGAACGTCAGGGCAACAATTTGTTGCTGAAGTACGGGGCGACCGATCAAATCACCATTCAGAATTATTTTTACTCCGCTGATTGGCGTATTGAGCAATTCAAGTTCAGTGACGGTATTACCTGGACTTACACCGACATCACCGCCCAGGTCGTCACCAACGGCACTGCCGGAAACGACAGCATTACGGGATATGCCGATGGCGCCAACCGCATCTTTGGTTTGGACGGCAACGACACGATCAGTGGCGGTGCGCTGAATGACCAACTCGATGGCGGCAACGGTGACGATACGCTGACTGGCCTGCTCGGTAACGACACCCTGGTCGGTGGTGCAGGTGTTGACACGCTGTACGGAAACAGTGGCAATGACCTGCTGATTGGCGGCACCGGCAACGACGTGCTGTTCGGTGGGGATTATGTGACCGGCGGCGCGGGCAACGACACCTACCTGTTCAGCAAGGGAGACGGACAAGACCTGATCCGCGACGGCGATGTCACGGCCGGAAACACCGACACGGTCCAGTTCATGGATGTCAGATCGACCGAAGTGACCGGGCTGGAACGTCAGGGCAACGACTTGTTGCTGAAGTACGGGGCGACCGATCAAATCACCGTGCAGAATTACTTTTACTCCGCTGATTGGCGTATTGAGCAATTCAAGTTCAGCGACGGTATCACCTGGACTTACACCGACATCGCCGCCAACGTCGTCACCAACGGCACTGCCGGAAACGACAGCATTACGGGATATGCCGATGGCGCCAACCGCATCTTTGGTCTGGACGGCAACGATACGATCAGCGGCGGGGCGCTGAGTGATCAACTGGATGGCGGCAACGGCGACGATACGCTGAATGGCCTGGCGGGAGACGACAATCTGGTCGGCGGTGCCGGCAATGACACCCTGACCGGCGACAATGGGAACGACACCTTAACTGGCGGTACCGGCGTTGACACGCTGTATGGAAACAGCGGCAACGATCTGCTGATTGGCGGCACCGGCAACGACGTGCTGTTCGGTGGGGATTACGTGACCGGGGGCACGGGCAACGACACCTACCAGTTCAGCCAGGGAGACGGGCAAGACCTGATCCGCGACGGCGATGTCACGGCCGGAAACACCGACACGGTCCAGTTCACGGATGTCAGATCGACCGATGTGACCGGGCTGGAACGTCAGGGCAACGACTTGTTGCTGAAGTACGGGGCGACCGATCAAATCACCGTGCAGAATTACTTTTACTCCGCTGATTGGCGTATTGAGCAATTCAAGTTCAGCGACGGTA
>Ga0307509_10000071_pt1 | contig 140915 bp, 175 predicted proteins | sample 10_EM_MG_FD_202245 | JGI IMG/M metagenome (GOLD analysis project Ga0307509, IMG submission 202245) | Populus trichocarpa ectomycorrhiza microbial communities from riparian zone in the Pacific Northwest, United States - 10_EM | ecosystem: Host-associated > Plants > Roots > Unclassified... | reverse complement strand
TGCTGAGTCATTTGAGCACTGAGGCGATCGGAAATCTAAGTTTTTGGCCAAACCTGGCGGACTATGGCCAAATCTGGCTTAGCTGCAAGTGGTGCGAATTTTACTGTTTCACACCGCCCAAGGGATACAGCAGTACCGTAAAATCTCGTGAAATCCACCATCTCCGGCGGGTCCTAATCTCTGGGGTTTGAGTCAAAAGTTCTCAAAAAGGGTTAGTGCTTTCCTGACACGGTATAGCCTGTGTCATTTGGCAGTGTTAGATCTCGCCAACTTGACAAGCTAAACCTATCTTGGGCTGATGTCGCCATTTGCTGGGATATACGTGACAGACCGGAGATGGTGGATTTCACGAGATTTTACGGTATAGACAAAAATTATGGAAACTAGAAAAATTATGTAAGCTGTCCCAAAAGATTTTGGTGTCAGCATAGAGTGTCCCAACCCTCTGTACCTGTTTTTTTGTGTCAGCAATCTCAAAGTGTCCCAAGTGACCTGAACACTACAGTATGTGCAATTCTATTAACTTTTCAAACTAAATCTGTCCTGAGCTGGTGGAGGTACCGTAGCGAATCGCGAGAGTAAATACGGTAATGCCGGGAAAATACCGTATAGTCTAGTACCGTATTGTGTTGATGGATCCTTTCCAAGGAAATTAACAGTAATTAACACATTCCAGGAATTCGCCTGCTCTTGGCAAATATTTGGCTTATCGTACTTCTAAATCCCAGTATCTCCATGAAAACTTGAGATACTCTGTTTTCTGTTGGCAAGGGCCATCCACATTATCATTTAATAGAACCATAATTCCCATTGGAGTGGCGAAAATCCTTTTGGTGCTCGAAGTTTGGCAATATTTTTTTCTGGCGGGTATTCCGGCCGCAGACGTCCCTCACCACCATATTTTTGTAAGATCCTTCAGAGTTTCCACTCCAGCGTTTCGTGAAAAGCCAGTGAGCCCTGTTGATACTTTGGATTCTGGGAAATGTGCCAGGATATCCCCGCCTGGGTAGAAAGAGAAGCAGGAGTTTTTTTTTTGCTTTTCTTTTCTCCTTGAACTTGAAAAAGAGGTGACGTGGCTGATGAATATGTGGCTGAAGCTCGCTGATGGGCTCAACTCCCTAGGCGACTGCCTCCCTGTGCATACCAAAGTGAAGTTATGGGGCATAAATCTGGAAGCCTCGGTCGCCGTGTAAGAAGCAAAGCCATAGAAAGCAAGGGATGCGCGATGACATAAACTTCCTACAGTGGGGTAGTTTTCTTTCAAATGTTCGCCAAGAGTTCCAAGTTCCGGCTGATCACTTTCGCTTCCAGGCGGAGCGCCATCACTCCAGTGTCTTGCCGATAAGAAAAGTTATGCAACCATATGCAATTTCACGTTTACTGACTTCGCGATAAACGCGTCGGCCCCACCAGCGATCTTCCCCCATTCAACCCACTCGGTCTGGTCTCATCAAGTTTGGGCTCTTTCCTCCCACCACTGCGCTGCCGCCACTGCTAGGTATATCAAGGTCTAAAAAGGTTCTAGTGGCCATGTCGTCCCGGGGTAGTAGGGCCACAAAACCAGCAACCAGCGGAAGAATTACTAACTTCTTCAAACCGGCTTCTTCTCAGGCACCGAGCGCTGGTTCCCGCAATGGGCCAACAGGACAGGTTGCTTTCCAGGAAGAAGGTGTCACTCGTCGTCGAGGCTCGACAAGTTTTGAGGAGGACCCAACTGTGAGTCTATCCAACTTTTTTCTTTGACAAATTCACAACCGTTTGCTAATGATCAGGGAAGATCAGCCCACCCACCAGGCAGCTTTTGCGAGAGAGCTCTGTCTCAGGCGTATCGTCAATGCCTAGAAACGAACCAGCTAAAAAACAGCGAGTTGTACCAAGTTCCGATGGCGAAGAGAGTGAAGACTCTGATGGCCTTGAAGACCTCGGGTCGATGTTTCGTGCTCGAAAACCGCCCACGCAAACCCCGCAGGGAAAGAAAAAGCCGGATGGTATGCCTTTGCGACTGAAAAACGTTACTATTCCAAAAGGGCCTCCTGAAACACCGAAGCCTCGGACCTACAAGTTTTCTCTTGACCGGATTATTGAAGAACAAGCTAAGAAATCATCGCTCGGTGATAATATAATCAAGGCACGCAAAATGTTCGAGGATGCTCAAAAGGAAATCCCAGATGGAGAAGGGAGGACTAGGCCTTCTGAGGAAGAAATAGGGAGCAAGCTTGGGGAAGGACAGGCGACCAAACTCTTAGGTGCTCTTGATAGGAAGGACGCTTGGAGAATTGAGAAATCATGGCACTTTTTCGACGTAGATAAGGCATGCAGCTCTAGGGGCAGGGTGGCTTTCCCCTCAGAACACCTAAAAAAGGGCTGGGAAGCATCGAATCTTGCAGGTTGGATATGCCGAATTTGTGTAGTGATTCGGTATTTTATAAGCTAATAGAATTGTGACGACAGATGCTCGGGTGCGTCGAGAGACCTTTGTGTCAGGCTTTGTGCGTGACATGATGGAAATCGGCGTCAAGTTTTCAGAAAAAGTCCTTGAATGGATGTTTATAGAGAGTACATTTGTCTCCATGTTAGTCGTATAACTCTTGCTTACTAGTTGGGCAGTGGCTTTGGAGCGTAATCAAGATCTATCTTTCGCGTACTACCAAACTCTTTGTTGTATATCAACCGAAGAACTCCTTCATGCTCTATCTAGCCATGGGCTGGTGCATATATTTCAACTCCTAGGCGGGAGGGAGGATGCCCTTTGCGTTGACGGGCCTGTTCGTCTAGGGCGGTCATCTAGAAAAGGTAGTGGATCAGGTGATATCAAAATTGAATATACCAACTGATCTGGGTGTCACAGATGACGCCCCTCTTGACTACTGGAATGTCCAGTTGGTTGTCAAGTATATTGGCAAGATGGCTCATAGGTCAGAATTCAATTTCCCTTTCAAAACCCAATTCTCGGAGCTTACTAATAGAATCTAGAATATCTTCGAATGAGGAAGTATTTAAAGAGACATGCAAGCTTCTAGGCCGTCTTGCTCTTGACGTGCGTGTCGCTAAGTGCCCATCCCTACGTGCTGCTATTGAAGACTCACTGGAGAGCCTATTTCACACAATCCCTGAGAGCGGATGGGAAGGAATGGCAAGTCCCACCATCCGCACACTTATGCTTTCAATTTCAATCCTAACATTCTTCGAAGACTCTATCAATTGGCCACACCTTCATCTCCACAATCAGCGATCCGGACGTCCGCTACAGTCTCTTGACTACTCTCCCATGTGTCACTCCACGCACACACCTCTTCCGCCGGCGGCTAGCCCTCGCATACCTCTTCCAAGACCCCACCTACCTTAGCAAAGACTACCCAGACCTTGTCCGGCTCCAGCGCTTCGCCCGACTGCTAAAATCTAGCCCGACCTTCGAAATCAGTAACGACACGGACTATGACGAGCTCCGTGCGACCATATGCATCCTGGACATCGCCATTGATGACGGCCCCACCTCCGGCGAACCTAACACGAACGATCTAGAAGTAGACGCGCTCGTTGAGAACTTTAGGAATATGTTCTCCAGGATTAGGGACACAAATGCGCAGAATTTGTCGAGGACGGAGTCGAAGGACGTTATCGAGAGGTTGATGTTCAGGCTCAGGTTTGGCGTGAGGAAGAGGGAGAAGATGAACCTCGTTGTTGATACCGCCTTTGGTGCCGAGTGGGCCGGGAGGGGGGGGAAGACGCAAACGAAGTTGAAGTTGGAGCTGAAGGAGAATATGGAGGGGGAGGAAATGAAGAATGAGGGGGTGAGGGAGGAGCAGTAGACTTTTCGTGATAGCATAATGCGTCTTGGTCCCCCCCCTTTTTCTTCTTCTCCCCCCCCCAAAATCTTGCAAAGCAATTGGAGTTATGGCTTTTTTTGCCTTCTTTCTCGTCTTCGTTTATTGGGGGAGGTCAAGCTACTATGGCTACTTTTAACATCGCATTTCATTACTACTATCCACCCATCCACCTTCCTAGTCTTAATATCCCAAGTTAGGACCAAAATTTCCACGTTCCTCGCATCGCGCTGCCTATCGATAGCTTACCATACCGCTCACTCGTTGAGAATTGGGATAACACAAACATGTCTAGCACATCCGTATAATACATGCATACATAACATACATAATCACTCACTCACTCACTCACTCACTCACTCGGCCGCCACTTAAGTCCTTTGGCGGTTCAGTAGGTGCTGAGGGTGTCGCACTATACTTAATGGGAAGTCGGTTATCAGGCCCGGAATACGCTCATCTGAGGTGAGGGTTGGGTTAGATGGGTAACTTCCGCCCTGGGATAGGATATGGGAGTCCCGTTATAGCGGTATTTGTCTGGAGTGTGGTCGTGTGGGTGTTGCTGTTCTTTAATGTGCATGCGGTGCGAGTAGGGAGAGGAAAGGGGGGAGGGGTGCATGCTTGTAATGTTTGTATTTGTGGTATACAAGGTCGGAGGTTCTAGGTGGGGGATAACCCCGGCAGGGCGGCGTGGATAAATGGGTGGTAGTGGTTATGCTTGGAAGCTCTATTGCGCTGCGCTATAGTACGGGAGAGAAGTGGGGAAGGGGGTGAATACGGAGCCAATGTTTGGGTACTGTACGTATAAAGAGCTATAGAAGGAAGGGAGAAAAGGAAAAAGTATAATCACAGGTTCCCCCCCTGAACAACAATAATGGAGTGAACATGTGTGTCCATGACTAAGTATGGAAGAGGTGAGCGAAGACAGCCATTCAATCAATCGTAGAACTTGCGGTTGGGGTTTTGTCCAAAGACGCTGGAGCGGACAGCTGGTAGAGCCTCGGTTTCTAGAAGCTTGAGGCGTTCCTCTAGAGTGTTGTTGATGGAGATCTTTCCGCTGCCGCTGATCATGTAGATTCCGCCGTGGCTACATGGCAGACGCATCCATTGTTAGATTGCACAAGAAGGTGGTAAGGAGGGGAGAGGATAGACAAACCCCTCAGCCGGCAACCAATTTCCCTCCTCAATCTCCACCCGCAATTCCCCTTTGTACCCCCCTCTTGCCTTCTCCACCGCCCGCTTGACAATCCCTACATCCTTCTCCCTGACACGGATACTGACTCGCCTCTCATTAAGAGCATACACGCACTCCAACACCAGATTCTTCAATATCTCCTCGTACCTCTCCTGATCCTTGCTAATGTCCGCCAACTTCTCACGGGCCTTGTCAAAGATGTCATCCAGAAGCTGCTGCCTCGCAGCGAGCACCTTGAGCCGTGTCTTGTTCGTGACGTTCGAGCGCACGATTTGCTGCGACAGTTCGGCTTGCTTGTATTTGCGCTGGTACTGGGCGTCTATCGCTAGCGTTTCCGTGCGGACTAGTTTGGACTTTTCGATGGCGAACTCCTCGTCGGCTTTTATGTTGATCTCACGGGCTTTCTCGAGGGCTTCTTGTTTTATGAAGGCTACCATTTTTTTGAGTTCGTTGCTGACCTGTATCGTTTTAGTTAGCTCATTGAAGGGGCGGGGAGCGAAGGGGAAAGTAGTTGGTATGGTATGGCCTGGTCGGTCTATTCCAGACAGATATTTTTGTAAAGGCAGGTAGGTTCCCGAAGGGAGGGATTGCTGACCTGGTCATCGCTGAGAGCGTGCGCCATTGTGAATATGGCTTATTGTTTGGCCGATTAAACTTGAGATTGGTTGTTTCAAGGTGCAGGAAGCAATAGAGCTTTCTATCTATCACGAACCTACCAGGAAGGCAAGAAACCCCACGGATAGAAGTGTATCTGGTATCGGGGAGGATAAAGCCGTTGTCACGGGATGGCTCAACGAGGTTGTTGGTGGGGGTGAGGCTAGAAAGGTGCGGAGAGATACCAGTGGCTTAAAGTGACGACGGATACGCAAGAGGCTCTAGCAAGATATGACACAAACAAACATATACAACCGGAGGAGTCTTAGAAGCGTGGAAAATGAACTCAAGATCAACCGATGAGTTTCGGTTACGGGTGATTTAAAAAGTAGAGTGATTTGTGCATTTGAAGATTTGACTTTGAGCAGCTAGGTGACAGGAGTAGAAACCAGACTCTGTAAGCGGAAGTCCAAATGATGGATTATCACTCGATGCCACGCATCTGGCATGGGGTAGCACCGGGCCCGAATTTCCGTAGGCAGCTAACAGATTTAGCGATCAGCAGCACGGTACTCAGTACAGATAAGCTTAAGTTTAAAGGACCTCGGGATCCTTCAGTTGTTATCTGAAGCCGGCAATACGGACATGGGACCGACATGGACACCCTATTTCCCTTTCACCGGGCTGTTGCTCTAATATGGAGGCTATACCCTGTCAATAGCCTTTCAGAACAAGTCCCCTCGGCCTCACACCTATGAGGGCTTGAACCGAGCTTGATGATACTATATTAACGGCAGAGGTAATTAGAGCCAAGCTGGAACGTGGGATTCTAGAGCCTTCTCTCTGTGCCAGGAGGTAATTTTTTTACTGCTGCCCATGTCCAGAAAGAAGGTTTTGCGGGCTAATTAGAAAGCTAAGACATTGGTCTACAGCACGCATCATACCACGTTCCGGCCTAGCTCCAATTGCCTCTGCCGTTAATAACCCATCAGTCCTGTATCTCTCTCGCAGTGCCTGGTTTAGGCTTTCATACGTGTGAGGGGTCGAGGAAACTTATTCTGAAGGGCTGTGATGAGTGGATATCCCATACATTATGCAACTAAGTTTATTATTATTATTTCGCCTTCAATTACCTGAGCACTTTGCATTTCTATTGAGGATGGTTGTAGGCCTAGGGTGCTCCTCCCTCAAGTAGGAGATGTGTGATCGAACTGTGGAAGTACCCATGGGTCTTGATCCGGAATGGTATAGGTGAAGGAATCAGATATATAGGAGGGTTTTCAGGGTCTCCTGCCCCTCAGACACATGGCTTTTGGCCCCTACCGATATATAGACTACGCTGGATTGTCAAAGGATTATTTCCCCGGCTTCAGCTAACCCTCCTCATTTCTTATTTGTGTTACGGTTTTTGGAGGAGCGATTTGATCATATGACAAAGCAATCTGATGCTGGGGTGCCGCGTTAGTACAGCATTGCGGGGAGGACCTTGTGTCTTTCACTAGGCAGTGTCTATATCTCACTTTGCTGAAAGAGAAAGGGGGGGGGGGTTATCGTGCGGGACGATATTGCAGGGAGAGCATAGTTTGGTGGGGTGGAAATGACTGAAACGTCCATAGCTTTCAGGACCCGCGGCTGTTTTCTCAAGATAAAAAGGTATTATAGCAAAAGGAAAAATTTCCTTTTTTCTGCTATCATACCCCGCCGATCGCCAACCTTAGGGTCTATTGGCCTAAGGTCTAGAGTCGGATTCCCCCACCTCGTAGCAGAATTGACAAGCCCCACAGCCCTATTGATAGAGGCTAGGTTTCCCCAATCTCCCAGTCCCCATAGGGCAGGATTTTTTTTAATTCCCCTGCCCTACATGATTGATCGTTAAATAACAACTGATTGTCAGTGTGAATTGAGCTCCTGGGCTCCTGCTAAGTGCGACAAGGGATTAATTGGTTCTTGACATGTTAACCACTGCGCCAGCTAGGTATTTCATGAAATATCAACTTGGGAACTGATACTTATCCCACTGGAGGTTGGATTTTGCCTCTTGATGGGAAGGGTGGTGTGTCTCTTCCTAAGTTGGTAGACCTTAGGATGTCTTTAGTGAGAAGTTCTCTATAATTTTAAACAGAAGTGGCGCTTTGTACCCTCCTTGCCGCCATACCATAAGCTATTAAATCGCATAGCCTGAGCGATACTAGTAGGGTAAGGACTCGAATAAACGTACTATGTATCATACTAGGTGGTCCGAAATTTCCTCCTCTGGAAAAGGAGCGAAAATCATGCCCAAAATCATGCCCAAATCCCGCCTCACAGGAAAAATAAGGGAGGAAGAAACACCAAACCTTCCCGGGAGAGGGAGCTCTAACGAGGTAGCACAAGATCCGCATTTTAGAGTCCTTACGGTATACTAGTACTGTGAGAGGAGCACGTAGCGTATGAGCTAGCCTACGGTAGAATGGTCTGGGCAAAAGATATGCTCCCGAAGATAGGAGGGTCCTAACAAACTACACAAGAACTAAGTTCTTATATTTACACTATAGGTATTTATTTTGAGGGGTACTGATCACATGGTTTTAGCACTCCCATGAGAGCTGTTCCTGACCTAGAATACTAGCATCCGAGTCCTTCCAACCTGCAACTAATGTTCGAATGATAGTTTGTGAATGTACACCCAATGTTGAGTTTTGAGTTTTAAGTAAGTTTCAGTGCTGACCTCGAGTGTATCAGATCAGCTAACCACGGGCTGCTAAATTTAGGCTTAGCTCCGTTGTGCATGGTACCGTGCTGCCCGGCAATTTGTGTCTTTTACTGCACAATTACGGGCAGTGAAGCAGGACTATCGGCGGCTATGCGTTCGGTGGATACCTTTCCGGGCGCAATGAAATTGTCTGAATCGTGGTACTGTGCATCCACCAGATGCGCTGTTCAAGATGGTGCACTCTTGGGCCGAAACCCCCAAGTTGACATTTTTGGACTCGGTCAGCGTTGATTGAGGATGCATTAGAAAGTCTAGATATAGTGAGTATATCAGCGGACTCTGCATTGGTATTAGAAGCTGTGACTGTCCTCTCACTTGTTGCATCTTAACATCTGAAGAAAGGGCACTTTTGGCAGTGCTCTTCACCCCTTGTCCAGCACTATCCAATGCTTAACCGAGCAGGCAGGCTCCTAGTAGACGGGATTTCCTGTGGGAATCTCGCCTTATCCGATTAATGTAATCTCAAAGAAGCGCGCTGTAAGTCATGTCGATAGTAACATTCGGCCCTTGTCTTGCAGGAATGCCGCGATACGGCAGGAAGTGCATCTAATCGGATACCCACCCATCCAAGCGCCGGATGCATGCCCTGGGTCCACGCGAGAGAGGGGCCGGTGTTTCGACAAGGGTGCGGGACTCCCTCACAGCCCTATGGGCGAACCAAAGGGGTACCGGTGTGAAGATGAGATTGAAGGCGTTTCGCAACCAAGTCGGAGGAGTATGAATGTTATTACTTTGACTGTATTACACGACAGACACTTCATTCAGCACCTGGAACGCAACAATGGCAGCAAGCTCTCACGAAATCACCTAGCTTATGATTAATTACCCACAAGTGGGGCCAGGGTGAAGTCGGACACCTTATCTAGGAATTGCTACCCTAGCCGTCCAACTTCAACTCGGCCGCGCGGGTGCAACGGCGAGAAGTTCGTCTAGATTCATCAAGCAAAGTAAAGTTCCTCGTGTTTGGGTGGGGGGGTTGAACGTCGTTTCTGGCTTTGCAGCCTATCCCGATCGTAACCTTCCCGAGGGATATTGAGAGATGAGTATCAAAGGGGTACCAATGCTGGAACTGTGGGTTGCCGGTGATGGAAGAAGTATAGAATAAAGGAAATATGCGAAAGAAGGATGGAAAGTGGCATAGAATAAATAAATAATATGCACAAGTACTCGTACAGCACAGTGCCACTGCACACTACCTAACCTTTCATATCACGCTGCCGTCACTCGAGTAGAGGCAGGCATCCAGTGACGTGACAGCGCATCTCGAATTACCAGCGTTCAATTATTGCATTCGAATCTAGTACGGGAGCTACCACAGGGCGTAGCACCATACTGTAAATTAAACTCTGGCTGTCTTCACTCTCTTTGTGCTCTACGATACCTTTACCCCATCTGCGGCTAACTTTAGCTTCCTTCGCCTCCTCCCTTCCTCCCCAACCAACCACTTTCAAGTTTCAACCACTCCCCTCCCGATAGAAACACAACCTGAGACAACTAGCTAGCTAGACATCTCTTTCCACCATTTCCGCCATTCAACATTCTGGCCACTCCTTCTCCCCTTTTTGACATACCAGCTACCAGTCGACTCTCTTGTTTTTCGCTCATCGTTTTAGGAAATACGGTCATGGGAGTTTAAGCGAAAGTGCACTCGAACTCAGCTGGCTGCTCCTTCCTCATCTCTTACCCAGATACACCCGTGCAACACGAACCCCCCCATCTTCACAACCCACTCACCGAAGACAACAACACACACCCCCATCGCCAATAACGAAGGCCTCTCTCTCTAACCCCCCGCCTCGCACATCCGTGAAAAGTAGCGGGATAAAGTCGCTCTTCATGGTGGCCCTCGGCGATCTCTCTCCTGGCGCCCAGATTACAATAGGTGTATGTGTTGGGGTGCTGTCCACGAGCGTGCAGAGCTTGGGGTTGACACTGCAGCGCAAGTCTCATCTGTTGGAAGATGATCGACCGCCGCATGTTAAGAAGCGGCCACCGCATCGCCGGCGACTGTGGCAGGTAACTCATCCGCACTCTCCAAAACATGTCCTTGTGAAGCCTGGGCTAATTCCAAATAATGATGATAGATTGGAATGCTACTTTTCATAGTCTCCAATATCTTAGGCTCTAGCATTCAAATTACCACCTTGCCACTAGTCATCCTCTCACCGCTGCAAGCCTCGGGCCTAGTCTTCAACTCCATCTGCGCGACCTTAATCCTATCGGAGCCGTTCACTCGGTACTCGCTAATAGGAACCATCCTCGTGTGCACCGGTGCCGCGCTAATCGCGGCGTTTGGGGCGATGAAGGAGCCTGCGCACAGTCTCGATGAGCTGCTGGATTTATTGGCGAAGAAAACGTTTCTCTCCTGGATGGCGTGCACGGCTTTGTTGGTCGCGGGGATTCTTGGAACGACGAAAGCGAGTTCGATTTTATGGCCCAGATTGAAACATACCGCCAAGGTGAGGATGATTCGGGGCGTTGCATATGGCTGTGTTAGGTATGAGTTTATTTATCCTGAGATGGGACGGAAGTGAGGGGCGCTTGTTGCAGGAGGCTAACTATTTTTTGAATGTGTGAAGTGGGATACTCTCAGCTCACTGTCTCCTCCTCGCCAAATCTGCTGTCGAGCTCCTTGTTCGCACGATCGTCGACCGACACAACCAATTCAATCGCTGGCAATCCTGGATGATCCTACTCGGCCTCGTAGCCCTCGCGCTAACACAACTATACTATCTCCACCGCGGACTAAAGCTCTGCTCGACTAGTGTTCTATATCCTCTTGTTTTCTGCGTGTATAACATAATCGCTATCTTAGACGGTCTTTTGTATTACAGGCAGGCATCAAGACTCACGTTATTACACGGTTGCTTGGTACCTACCTCTTTCTTTCGCCCTCCCTCTCTTGAATTATGTTAACACAGTTGCAAAAGATCGCCCTCGGCACTGCTATCCTCCTAACCGGCGTTCTTGCCCTCTCCTGGCGCCTAAACCAAGAACCAACAAACCCACCCACAAGCACTGCAAGCGCACTATCCCCCGGCATAGGCTTTATAGATACCGACTCATCAGAACCCTCGACAGACACTGAAGAAGAGCGCTTGGAAATTGACGCAGGCCGGCAGCCTGCCTCCCCCTCATCTCTATCCACCCACGACAAGTTCCTAAAACGAAGACGCACCCTGTCGGAAGTAGAAGAGATATGGGGAGAACTCCAAGACGAGGGTGGACTTCCGAGAGATGAAGAAGAGGCTGGAACTGACGTCGACGAGGGCACAAGTCTATTAAGGAAGACCCCGGGTGGGAGGAAGCAGGTCCGGAGAGGGACCTACATGGGTCGTGGCGGCTCCAGCAGAAGCTCCAGGAAAGAGAGAATATTGCAAGGCGCGATAGGAGGCTGGTGGAAATTGAAATGGTGGAAAGAGGGAAAGGAAGGGGACTCCAGTCGTCGCCGCGGACAGGACGATGACGGCGGTGATGGCGGAAGGGGAGATTAATGTGGTGCAGGAAGAGGGGGCAGTAGTACTAACCCCCAGCGATGAAACTAACAGATTCCTTCCTTTTCTTTTTCTCTTCTCTTTTTCCCCAGATCCTCATTCCGCTGCTATTTCTCTCTACGATAAATTATTACTTTTATTGCCACTATTTCATCCCGCTGTTCTGTTCTGCTCTGGTCAGAGGTGTATCTTAATTCTCTGTTCTGTGTGGCGTTTGTCTTTTATGTTGCGCATGGGTGCTGCATTGTTTTCCTGGTCTGATTATGCGATCGTAAGACCTACCCTTTCCTTTCCTTTCTGTTCCTTGGAGTGTGTATGGGCAGGCATATGGCGGGTGCAGTCAGTTTGTTGGTTAGCCAGGTAGGTAGGTCTTATAAGTAAGTGGATGGGTGGGTCGGCTGGTAGGTAGGTAACGTTTACACTGTACTCTACAAAGAACTGGAATAAATAAACAAATAAATAAATAGACATGATACAAGTATAATATGCTCTGCTCTGAACGCTGGCAGGCTATTATAATAATATTATAACTCTATTAACTAAATCATTGTACTTTTTTCGATTATCCTACCGTATGGTATCCTAGTATCCTGTACTAGAACACAGCACCCTTATCTATCAATGTTAGTTAATTGTGTGTTTCCACCAAGGAAAAGCACGATTATATACGATAATATCATGGTACGCTGTAAAGGGCCCCGCGCGCACACACACCACGGTGATGCCGCGGCAGCCACCGCGGAGGAGTATCTAGACTATATAGGGTCGAAGGGTGCTTTGTTTGCCAGCTCATTGATAGGGGCCATGAGAGTGTACAGTACCTACTGTACCTACCCTGCGGTGCGGTGCGGGCTTGAAATGGCAAGTTAATCGATGTTACATAACACGATAAACAATCTCCAAGGAATTATAGATATTGTAGGAAGAAGAAGAAAAAATGACAATGTCATGCGATGCAGGTTGGAAGGGCGAGAGAGAGAGAGCGCGAGGTTAAAATTGGTGAGTGAAGGGTCATAGGCTCGCACTCGTACTTTTAGTCAGTGCATAGAGGTACGGTATGTATGCTGGGTGCGCGTATGGCAATTTTTGGGGCACACTGTTGGTGAGAGATCGAGTTCCTGAGGCATCACAGCGACTCCACTACCCCGCCCCGACTGGGAATATTTTGTTATACCCAGCCAAGTTAGTTGGAACAGAGGAGGTTTGGTTTTATCGCATTGAAAGTCCCGGGTTGTCGCTTCCCCCGGGGGGGGCTCTGGCGATAGCGCACCTAGTTTCCTTGCCGCTGCCGAGTTATATGGACAAACGTGCTGGGGGAGTGTTTCCGGGTGGTACGGTAGGTCTCTGTTGGGTACAATATTCCCTTCCCTCCCCCCGGTGAGGATGACTTGGAGCTGAGGCTTGAGCTTTGCTTTTGTATTTGGGTTCTCCGGTTGTGGGAGTATATACCGTGGTTCGTTTGCTAGATAGATATCTCCCCGCTATTTGTGGGAATGGCTCCCGAAAGGGCGGGAACGGTCGTGTGCTCGGGCCGTAGACGCGGGGGGTGAATGCTCTTACTTCTCCTCCTTGTTTCTTTCTAATCACTCGGTTTTCATGAGAATTCATGTCCTGCGCTTGTATGGTATTGCCCAATCTTTCGTTGTAGGGCGATAGGTTTGGTATTGGATTATCTCCTATTGATATGTACATAAACCCTACCAGCCCGATGGCGGGAGATATTTCCTTCAAGTATTGAGACTAGAAGTGGACCCCCCAACGCTCGTATAGGCTTGACCGCCGCTCTTGGGCTATCGGCATTCACCAGTCAGATAACAGGCTGTTCCCCACTCGCACATGTAAACGTTTAGTCCAGGCAGGAGTGTGTATATCTGCGTGATTGTCCAGATATTTGAGCATACTTAGGTGAGGTGAATACCGTACTGCAGCTGTGTGTGTCGTGGTGAGATCCCCTGGTCAAAAGACCTGCGAGCACTGCATATTTCGAATTTCCAGTCTTTTCCTCAGGTAAAACTCAATCCTAAGCAAGACGTATTGGGAATTGCACTACAAATCGTTATCGCAGTCCCCCCCGGCCTAGAAGGGTAAATGGCAATGCTGATGCACTGCTCCATGTAAGCTTCGCCGTTAGCTAGTCAAGCCAACCACTTCGTTTCGTTCCGTTTCGGGGTACCACTACTCTCCGTCTGGCGCAGTGCATGATTCCCTTCCACCCCTCGAGTCTTGAAGAAGCGCAGGCGCTCCACGATCCTGATCAATCCTCTGGCGAGCTTGCGGAATTTGCTACTGGCCCGGCCGAGCAGTGTATGCCATAGTCGGAGTCACCCGCCAGGACGGAGTACCATCTGCCCAGAGAAGACACCAAGCATGAGAACTACACTTCAACCTTACATCCCACCTATCTAACCCCACCCAAGCGCAAGTATATACGCTGTGTCTTGGAGGGGTTATATAGTTCCCAACCTCGCCGGAACCATAGCCCCATCAGCTGAAAAAAGGTTTATTTTTTTGGTCAGTAACTCACCTAGCTCTTGAAGGAGTGGACATGCCGTCTCTGGAAATTACTCCCAGACCCCCGCCGGACCATGGCCCGCACCGGTACGCATCGGTTTACCGGAACCCTGCAAATAGCATAACCCCTTACTTCGTTCGCCAGATGAACTTGTCCTGAACTTGACGTCAGCAAACTTAATTTATCTAAGCTTCAAGTCTTCGTCTTATATCCCACCGCCTTACCATCACCCCTCGCACTCAGTATTAGACTAAGCGGCCTGTATTTAGTAACTAAAGGGGCCGACGGTCTGATGACGATCACAGTCCGATGGAGAATGATAAAATAAAGGGATTTGACGACAAAAGAACGAGAATTTGGTGCGTATCTTATCAGATCGTCATCGGACTGTAGTACTCACCGTCAGACCGTCAGACCGTCAGGTCCCCCATCCCGTTTCACTCGGTGGAGTCGGCAGTCGCCGAAACACACTCATTTTCATAATAATGAACCACCATCCTCGCAGCCTCTTCACCTCTCATATCCCCGTGGGATGGGAATACCCCTCCTCTTATTCTTCCTCCCCCTATTAGATCGAACCATCAGTTCATTCACGTGGGATATGCGTCCCCCCTCAGCCAACCCCTCACCAACACCCAGCACGGAAACGGAAATGATTTTCAACACTGGAATCCAGCGCCAAGTCCTTTACCAACAGATTGCCAGGGTCTTGCATAAAAAGGTGATAAGGAGCAGGGGTGTTGATGTTGATTCTGGTCAAAATTAGTGGTTCGCCGTAACCAGCCAGTCTGGAAATGCAGGCTTCCCACTGCTCAAGAGCCTCAAAAGTTTTCTTTTCTTTTTCTTTTTGATGTGTTGAACTAGAGCCAGACACCTGATCATAATTCCTCAAGATTAGTCGACGCAAAGAGAAATACTGGCACTCGAGTAGAAATCTCCTCAGGGCCATATTTTTCAGGTGTATCATCACTGCTGATATTTTAACCAGTAGTTATGCACCACACTGTGCTTGCACTGCCCATCATTTTATCACCGGGCCTTGTACTCGAGTACTCGCACATTCACACCTCGCTGTTCCTAATCTCAACCAGAAATCGAGGGTATCCGGACTCCCATGAAATTCGAACCCATCTTACCCCCCCGTTCCTATACAATTTCATTCTACCGAACAGTTGTTCCTGTAAGCAAGCTCGGAGGGATATCCCCAAAAAGAAAAAGAAGGGTAAAAATAATAACCGGGCGACGAACCAGTTTAATATCATCAGGAGGTTCAACTTCTTGTCCTGTACATACCATGATGAACGCAGGGGGGATTGCTCTCCTTGACGCATTACCTACCTAGGGTGTTCCACCGGTACTGCAAAATAGTTTAAAGGCCCAGGCTGAAAGGTACTGTAAAAATCATAGGAGCCTCAGTTGGACTGCCTAAAATAAAAGTCGTTAATATTGGCAGAGGTGACCCATCGCGATTTTGAAACTCCGGATAATCTGAGCCAAGTTGAAGGAAAAAATATTCCTCCTGTCCTAGACATACTCCAGGCCAGTTTTAACTGGATTCAGTAAAGATCTCTATATTCTTTCCTGATCTTCCAGATAGGTTTGGTCTTTGGGCTCTGGTACTCATCCATAGGGCGATGTTTTTTCTTTTCATTTTGTCGATCAATGACTGCATCTGTCTAAGACACGAGGGGGCTTTTTTTTTCCCTTACACTTCAACCTCGCTCAGGTCACCCAGTGCTTTTAAAGCTGCAATACTCGGTGCTGCGAGTACCATGTCTTTCTTCCTTCGCTGTCCTTCATGCTTCGCTGTACCTAATGGGATCCTGAAATTTTGGCCATCGGGAATAGAGGGATGCGAGTATACGATCGTAACACGAAACCTAAGGAGATAAAAAAGACTCAAACAAAGACGCTCACATGGGAAATTAAGTGTGCTAGGTGTGGAAGAGAAGATTGGATCGACCCCAAGATTTTTTAGTTCGATGTATTATACCTACGCAATCCAATCCCGATATGTCCTCGGCAAGTGCCGGTAAGTTTGGTTCTTGAAGCGTTGCCCTAAGCTTATCATCCCCCCGCTCCGACCCGCCAGCTAACCGGAACAAGTTAGTCAGTCAGGGAGGGTTGCGATGTGTTGCTGCAGCAAAGAGAGAGAAAAGATTCACTTTCCCGCATGAGTATCATATCACGGGTCCGAGGGATATATGCGGGCGCAGCTCAGAGCAGCAGTGTTCTTGGAAGAGGTTACTTACCTGAAGGAAAAGAGGAGGGAAAACCTGAGGATCAAGGCAGAGCAAACGCCTCACTCCACCCACTGCGAAACAGAAGAACAAAAGTGGAAACAAAAGTGGAAACAAAAGTGGAAACAAAAGTGGAAACAAAAGTGGAAACAAAAGTGGAAACAAAAGTGGGGGGTAAGCAGAAAAACAAAAATAGTCAATTGCTCTCTTGAAGATCTCGATTCGTGGAGCACGTTGGTGGGAGCATGTCGTCAGCGGATCCACTGCCGTTAGTCTTCTGCTTGTGCCCATGATCCCTCCGAACAGGTCACCCGAACTCAATCTGAAAAGCAAATACCATAACCCCTCCCTCCTTGCTTACGAGACATGAATCATCCAACCCCCTTCCTCCCTTGGTGAAATAATCTACCGAGACCAAGTTGGCCACGAGTGATCCCCCATGACTGTCTAAACCAACCTCGATCTAGGAATGCCTGCGCAGGGTAAGAGACTGCGAATACAGATCGAGATGGGCAGACGCGTCCTGTGCCTGTACAAATCTGGAATGGCCACCGCCAAGCGGGGAACTATGGTGCCAGAGAAATGGTGCCAAGTACACCACCAGCATGAGAGAGATGAAATGAGAAGCATGAGAGCGCTTGAAGTTCCAAACTGCCAGCAAGGAGGAATAGTGCTCGTCCCCAGCAAGAAGTGCCAGTGCATAGGGAGGAGGTAAAGGCCACGTTGATGGAAGGCGAAATATCCCTGAAATATCTGTGAAGGGTCCCCGAAATATCTTCCAAATATCCTTGTTTTCCCTCCTAGATATTGGGGTAGGCTGCTTCTTGTCTTGCGCGAGTGATTAATGGGCCGGCGTGGCACGGCATATTCAGTGATAGCCAGGCCAGAGTGTGATAGGGCAGTTATCATAGAGAACGATACAAGTACCAGGCCGGCGAGGTGGGTTGGGCAGTGTCTGGACTAACCAGTATCTCGAGCGAGTACCAGTACTGTGCCTGTGGTTGTAGTAAATATCATAGGATCAATAGACCATGCTTTCGCGGTTAAACCCTAGTAGTGCAGAGTGCTAGCGATAGAACCATAGGAAATAGGAGTCAGAAATCTGAAGCCCGGGCGGCCATGCCAGAAGCAACCCTTTAGAAAAAGCAAGGAATACACAATGACATAAAATTCCTGCCGCGGGGTAGTTTCCCTCCCTCTCAAATACCCACCAAGAGCTCCAACCCCCAACTCCCAACTTTCTCTTCTGGGTGGGGCGCCGTCACTCCAATGTCACAGAAGGGAAAAACTTGAATTGATTCGGTTTTCAACAAGGGTATGATACCACGAAAACTGGCCGGTGGCGAACGGGTATCGGTCATAGGTATCGTATTGTTTTTGTTTTTGTTGCTCCGCTTAACGGATTCGCTTTTCTGCCTACATACCAAATATCCCTCGGGCTTCCACGTTGCAGACCGTATCATACCGGTACTGTAGGGCCTCTATCTACCCCCCTATCTGATACCTTTCTTTTCCCACTCTCCTCCTCGAAACTCTGGTTTTGGCTATCATGTCGTCACTTCCTGTCTTACCCCCCCCTGCACCTTTCCAGTTTTTCTCTCACGCATGATCCTGAGACAAAGATCCCAATCCTCCCCTTCCCCTCCTTCCTCCCCCACCTCAATCCTTCGCTCGATATAGTAGCGACCCTCCTAACCAGCAAATTCCCACCAAAACTTATACAATTCCTCCAATCCAATCTTGTAACTCCCCCACCTCCCTCCAATCCATTCTATAACCTCTAGTCACGCGTCTACAAGACCACGATCCACTCCCCCTCCCCTCATTTAAACTCCGAGTGAGATCGCATGAACCACCATATCATTCCGTTTAGAACGAAACCCTATGGTAGGCCGTCATGCTCCAGTCGGCAAGCGGGCAAGCAATCAGGCAAGATTGTATCCACGGGAGGAGGGGGCTGGGCTGTATTTTACTCTTGTTGTTGGATGCTTTTCTATTTTTACTTTTACTTTTATCGACTGGGAGGAGGGTTGGATCCCGGCAGTGTTTGTGGTTTTAATGGTCCGAGCGCTGAAGAATTTTGAATAGACGAGTTTGGAGGGGGGTCGAGGAGGAAAATTATTTTCTTCCTTCCTCTCTTTCCTTTGGCTTGCAGAGTGTTACACGTATCCGAAAGGGTTTTAAAATGTCAGTTTAGGGTATATTCCGGGAGGTTAATGCTCCTTATGGTCTTGGAGGAAGGACTAAAGAGAAGGAGGCATAAGTAGGTGTGGGGCTTGTCCCCGCCCATGAGTGCCCGAGTACCGATAGTACCGATAATACCGGTGCTCGAAAATAGGGACTGAAGAAACAGATGGTAAAAAATCTGTATGTATCCGAGCACCAATACAAAGCATTAGTATACCCCCCTGCTTTGAGGCACTTGTGGCCTGGGGACCAGCAGTTTGAGGTTAAGGAGGTGGATGGGGCCAAGTTAGAGCATGCCCAAGTGCTGGCAGAGGAAGGGAGGAAGGGAGGGAGCTTGGTGTGAACGGTAATGCAGGAGTACCGGTATCAAGCTGATCGTATCCTAAGTTCCCGACAGAGCAAAAACCCTTCCCCCCCGCCCCTCAAAAAGAGGAAAAAAACAAAGAAAGCAAGGCTCTCCTTTGACTACCAGAGCCCTACCCATCACAATTTTCTGCCCAGCCTGCCATAAGAATGGCCTCAGAGCACTACATGCCCCGGGTTCGGCCCCCAGCGCGTGTAACGGGCAGAGGAACAAGGGAGAGAAAAAGGAAGGAAGAAAAAAGAAAAGAAAAACAAGCAGAAAACGAGGACTTGACCATTCCCATCATGCCAGCTATGATAGTTATTGCGGCAAGTTGTTTGTTTGGTGATGGTTCTATTGTACTTAGTAGCAATGCTACCGTGACCCGCACACGTTGGCACGATGCGAACACGGTTCTGTACCTGATTCTTAGCAGACAAGAGGTATCCGAAAACAGAGGTCCACAAAATATCTGACGAAATCCGTGCATACCCGAGTGTCCATACGAATTCAGGATCCCTGCCCTCGGATACTTCTCGCCTGCTTAAAGTACTGTACGAGTACTTCATGCTGTGTGTGATCTTGCGTCTGTCCTGATGATACCAATGTATCCATGGAGATCATATGCTACTCTCCCTGCGCGAATGATTGTCAACCCACCAATCATAGTCTACATATCAACGCAAGACTTTCAGATGCTATTCACTTAGTTACTTTACGCCATACCATACTGCTTGTTAACGTTAACCTAATTATCATCATAGTTAGCTAGCACAGAGTTACCGCAGAACAGTACCGGCTGCTCAGTTAGAAAATACGTGCCTGGGAAATTTCATTCACCCGGTTGAAATTCGTGTGTGGAACTGGGGGGACAGTGGCGTTGTAATATGTTATTTATTTATTCATTTGTATATTGGCCCACAGCATTCCAACAAGAAGGACGAGACGAGACGAATAGCAGTTGTGTGACTTTCTTTCTCCTTTTTCTGACTTATGGTACCGTATCTGCGTATTTGCGAAGAGAACCCTGTTTATCCAGTCTTCCTGCTATTGATTGACTCAATTCGATTCTTGGATTTCTCTGCCCCCCCTCACTACCATAACTCACCCCTTTGCGACGATACTGCGGCGGAATCGATGTGCCGTCGCCTTTGTAGACTGGACTTCAGCTGCTTCACCCCCCCAATTCCCCTTCCACCCCCTCCACCAGTCTGCCGGTATCTACAAATGTGCATCTAATTCCAATCCCTCATTTATGTCTCTCTTTTCCTCCACCCCCTGTATTGTGTGGGAGTTAAGATCTGGGGCGAACAACATTGCTCGGGGCGGGAAAGAGTATATAGCATCAACGTTCGCCAGCTTAGACCCCCTCTCGTGTATATGCTCCTCAGCTCAGTACCCCATACATACGTACCTTCCTACCTATCTACCGTCGTGCTCCCCATGTGAGTGAAGGTTAGGCTATAAACACACCATTGAACTTTTCATTATTATTTTTGTTCAATTCGCCTGTGTCATACCCTTGCCTTCTTCATATCCTCTCACACGTTACGATAGTCATGGATCAGGCAACAGAACTTCTAGGACAGGTTGAGCACCTACTGCTCAGACCATTACACCGCTCTTCTCTCCAGGCACTCGCGGCGTTTCTGGTCTGGTATGTAATATACCAGCGGTACTTTCACCCGCTGAGGAAGTTCCCAGGACCATGTACGCATATACAAATTCTCACTCTCCCTTCCTTCCTCCTCTCTTCTTCCCCTCCCCCAGTATCACGCACTGACCGGGGAAACAACTCCAAAAAGTCTTCGCAAGCCTAACCGTATTCTGGCGCCTGTCAAACATCCTCACATTCAGACAATCCCTCAACGACTATGCCCTGCACAAAAAGTACGGCCCGGTATTCCGCGACGGGCCCAACTCGCTCTCGATCGCGGACCCGCGCGCCCTAGAGCCCATCTACGGGACCAGGAACGAGTTAAACAAGACGCCCTGGTACCTCATCATGGAGCCGGACAACACGGGTGAAGACTATAGCGTTTTCTCCAGTAGGAGGGCGGAGCAGCATAAGCGGTTGAAGAAGAGGATTGCCGGTGCGGTATGATTGGCTACACTTTCCCCGAAGGGTGGATGGATGGATGGATGAGTGAATGAATGAATGAAAGGATCGAGGGAGAGGAGATGGATGGGATGGGATGGGCTAATAATTTTTTGGGTGTGTGTGTGTTGGTAGTACTCGATGACGTCCGTACGAGTATACGAGCCTGTTATCGACAGGAACATTAATGATTTGTTGGCCTGGATGAAGGAGCTCAAGACTTTGGACGTGTCTGTTTGGACACACTATTTTGCTATGGACTGCAGTATGTTATCATGTTTTAACCTCTTCTTCTTTTACCTGTGAGACGGCGTGCTAACGCTTATTGTACGTCCAGTGAGTGAAATCGCCTATGGTAATCGCATGGGCTTTCTCATTAGTGGGACGGATGTCAATGGCTATCGCAGAGCCTTACATGTAAGTGTTGAAGAAAAAGTGAAGGAGGGGTGGAAAAGATGCCCCGAGCTCTGGCCTGTTGCAGCGATTCATACCAGTCTAGCCGCTTTTTCCTTGGTAGAGACAGGCAAAATAAGCAAATATGGGACTAACAAATATGTTGGTTATGCAACAACAGGAGTCCGTGGTGTTCATTGCCACGATGGGATACCTCACTGGCCTGAATTACGTTATGAAATCCAAATGGCTGAGCCCATATCTCTCGCCCTCGCCTAAGGACAAGCATGGTTACGGGCATATGATTGGGGTAAATTATATCTTCCCTTGTTCTTCCCTTCTCCTCTCCTCTGTTCGCCCTTCCTATTCATCCCTTCCTTTTATTACCCTTCCCCGCTCCTCATCTCCCGCCTCATCCCATGACTTAACTAACACCCACCACCAGATGACCCAAACGCTCGCAACAAACCTGCTAGAAAATGGAAACACAACAGGCAAACGCAACATGTCACACGACCTTCTCCAATGTCGAAACGACGACCAGACGCCCCTCAGCAAAAAGGAGCTTATTGGTGAGATGCTCGCCTTCACGACCGCAGGCTCAGACCCAACTGCCTACGAGATCAGCGCCATCCTCAACCGCATCTGTCGACACCGAGAGGTGCGCGAGAAGCTTTTGCAGGAGTTGCGCGGGGTCGGAGGGCTGGAGCAGAGCTCCACCGATGGTGTCGTGACGTACGCGCAGACTCTACGGCTGCCTTATTTCCTAGCGGTGGTGAAGGAGACGATGAGGTTGAATCCTTCTTTCCAGGGGCAGTTTGGCCGGGTTTCGCCGGAAGGGAGTGGAGGGGCAGGAGGAGGAGGTTTGGAGGTGTTACCAGGGGTGTTGGTGCCCGGCGGGGTTTGGCTGAGTGTCAATACTTACGTCTCGCAGAGGGATAAGGCCATTTTCGGGGAGGATGCGGAGGAGTTCAAGCCCGAGAGGTGGTTGCCCATTGGCGGGGATAGGTACCGTGCCATGGCAAAGCATCTCTCTGTCTTCGGCTATGGGAGTACCGCTTGCATGGGGCAGCACCTTGCCTTGCAAAAGATTAATAAGACTGTTGTCGAGGTAAGCTTTCTATTAGCATCCCCTCTGTGACGCCGGGGCATATGTCGTGTTACCAGAGCTAACTAACGCCTTCTACAGATATTAAGACGCTTTAATATAGAACTCAGAGATCCAAAAACCCCAATGAAGGAAAAGAACATCATCCAAATGTTCATTTCTGACTTATTCATGACTTTTACAGAACGAGAGGAAAAAATATAGAAACAAGGCCGAGAAACGCGGGAGGATGCAGATACTCAAAACACACTATTGAAGGAGGCGCTCTTACTTAACTTATGATACCAATTCCGGGAGTTTAGGTGAACTTTATTTGTTTTTTTCTTCTTTTCTTCTCTCTTCTTCCCCCTTTATTATTTTTTGATACCGATACTGTATTGTACTACTACTACCTCATTTATTTCCATTTCAGCTTACGCAGGCGAACGAGCAGAGAGAGAGAGACAGTTTTTTAGTTTTTTTTTTTTGGAGAAAAGAGGCGGTTCATTTTATCAATTCTAGTCACATAACTTTCATGTATTATAACGATACTAATCGATCTTACCATTTATACTTTTTTAATTAATTAACCCACGATATCACTTTGTAACCAACAAATTGCCAATTCCTTCACCCCCTCCGCCCCCACAAACACCCCAGCCATCGGGCGCACAAAGCAACCTCACCGGGCAGTTATTGCAACTGTACCGGTTACGATACACGCGTACGAGCTACTCGGTACAGTAGCACGGCAAGCCACACGGTCTACTCCGAAACAGTCACAAGATCAGCCCATGCCCCATCCATCCCATCCATCCCATCCCATCATTTACCATACCGGCATACCATTTCATCTCGCAGAGAATAACTCAAGTACCGTACCGGTACCGTATGGCAGCCCATCCCCTTCCCCCCCACCTGATCTCATCTCATCGCTAGATGGTTTTAAGTTATGGTGGTTAAGTTAGGTTGGCTCAAACTCGCGAAAAGAAAAAAAAAAAGAAAAAAAACAAGAGACGAACTTCCCAAAGAGGGTGAGAGTTTGTGTGAGAGAGAGGGAGTAGGAGGGAGGGAGGAAAGAAAGAAAAAAAGGCTTCCGTGTCTCGGTAAAACTATTTCTTGAGTTTTGTCTTCAAGGTTCCAGACTAACTTGATTGAGTAGGGTGAAATTTTTTTAATTTTTTTCCTTCTTTCTTTTTGGGTTTGTTTGGATGATGAGTGAGTGGTGGGGGGGGGGAGGAGAGGGGAGGAAAGTTGGCACGGTAGGAGACGGTATGATACTACTGGACGCGACGGCGGGATGGAGGTGTGTGTATGGAGGGAAGTTGGGTAACAAGTAAAATTAATGTCTGGATTTTCTTAAGTACCGGTAGAGGAGGGGGAGAGGGAGAGAATAGAAGTAGGTGGGAGAAACGGGGACGGTTCTCAGCTTTTTTTCTTCTTCTTTTCTTTAGGGTGTACCGTACGGTAGAGTACTGGTGTTTGTGAAAAGCCGTTGATGCATGCATATTCACTGAATTCCCGTCCCATGTCTCTCATCCGATGGTAAGAGGAGAATTGTACCAAATACAATGTGAGGTGGTAAATCGTGAATGATATGTACTACTAGGACTTACTGTACTGAGTATGATACAAGAGAGAGAGAGAGCGCGGGCGGGTTGTTTATCCAACTAGCCCATACCGGAAACTTTTTCTGTCAACTCCGTGATTTATCCGTATCGTATCACAACCAACAGGAAAATCCGGACACGGCAACCTTGAGGCATGGCCCCAACGAAACTGACATAATAATATCAAAATAAAAGAGTTTCTATTCCCGGTATGATATGATACGACACCGTTAGGTCAAACATTACCAACCACCAACCACCATCACCATTGCACAAAAAAAAAATCAACCCATGTACTACACCACCCAGACAAGAAACCTTTTTACCACAAACAAAGAAGAAAGAAAGAAAGAAAGAAACATATAATAAGTCCCCCACTTCAATGATCCGGCAACCCTTCCCTACACCTCCCACTCTCATACCATCTCCAATCGATCAGAACAAGCATTCCGAGGACAACCAGACGCATCGCGGTCAGTGGGTCGATCTATTATATCATATCATATCATACTCCCGTAGCATCATTTAGCGATCGTTCACGATATAACATGCATAGGGGATATAATAATAATGATAACAACGTACCATTTTCGCCCCCCTCCTCTTCTTCTTCTACTTCCCAGCGCCCCGGGGTGCAAAGAGGATAATGAAAATAAAATGAAAAAAAAAAGGATTGTATGTTTAGCAGGCAAGCGAGAGGGGGTGGAGGCTTGGTTTTGATGGAGGGAGGGAGGGGAGGCGGGGAGGGGAGGGGTTGATTATATATGCACCCCCTAGGACTAGTTCTTCCGTCATAAAGCGTGCTAGAGTAGGTAGTGTAGGTAGGTAGGTATATAGGTGGAGGAAGGGAAGATATAACTATGTTTTAGAATATTCCGGAGGCGGTGAGTGGGGTTGGTTAGTCCGGGAAAGTGATAAAGGAAAAGGCGTACCTCCGATCATTGGCTTGCTTTTTATCTTTTGTAGAATGGAGGGAGGGAGGGTTTTTTTTTTTTTTTGCCGGGGTTGTTGATGCGTATCATGCATCATGGTAGTCTAGGTATCTTTTTTAGAGTTAGCGCTTAGAGGGGGGGTACTTTTCCCGACTTCGTGATGTGTTTGTACAGTATCATACCTGTCTCGGGCAAAAAGTAACTTATAGTGCTATGTCCGAATATGGAAAAGGTGCAGGGTAAATTGTCCGTTGGGTAGCTGTGCCTGTGGGAAAAGTTCCACGCTCGATGCAGGGAACTTCTTCTTCTTGCCTGGTGGGTGGGGCTGTTGGGACCCTTGGGCGAGGCAGAGTGGCCGGTACAGTTTGATGCTTACCTTTTTATCTTTCCACATCTGGAAAGCAACTAAGGGGGTGTTAGAAGTGGTGATCTTGGAGAATGTCTTCTACTATAATATAATAATAATAATAGGATAGTGTTGGAGGTAGTAGAGCCTCGATACTTAATACTTGAAGGGATCAGATCGGAACAATTTCTTCCCCTCCTTCTCGGAGGGTTAATTACCATATTTACTTAAGGGAATTGCCGGACCTGCTTGTTAGACTAGCCCCTCTTCCCATTACTCTACTCGAGTACCTAGCGGCTTGTCCAGGGTCCATCTAAAAAGGCGGAAGCGGGAGGGGTTTTAGGAAGTGGACCAATGTATACTCATCACAGGTACTTACTCAAAGTATAGAACCATGCTGCGGGAGTGTTGTGCAGTGATCGAGGGTGAGCAGACACTCCTATAGAACCCCCCCCAAGACAATCCCAATTCAACCTTCCAACTCTCTAAACCCCGCGATACTTTAGAGCACTTCAATCGCCAACCATAGGATTGCCGGCGTAATTGTATAGGGATCACGGTAGTGGACTAGCATGACCCTGATTATCATCATCATCCGCCCCCCCGAGCATCCAAACCAGACCCTTCCTCCTCTCCCCCCGCGTGTGCATTCCGCACTATACCACCACAAAAGTTAATACAAAAGGCACCCAAACCACGGCAACGTGTGGTCTGCCCATTGAATATTATTTTTAGAACATCATGATGTCAGACCGAAGCTTATTAACGGATGCTGCTGCTCTATGCTTTGAGGAAAACAAAGCTTATTTAGTTATTTAAGGTTTAATCGAGAGGGGTATTCTTATTATTATCATCAATTTCAGAAATGTCGTCGGTTTTGGCTACCTTAGTCCCCCGGTCTTCCCCTTCTCTAGCCAACAGGGAGGAGGTAAGGTTCACAGCTAAAATGAAAAAAAAAGAGGAAAAAAAGATGAAGAAAAAAGAAAAAAAAGTAGAGAAGGAGTTATGGGAGATTGTGCTCAGGGTGAGAAGAAATCTTTGAGGAACTGCAGTGCTAACAGGATTTCCAAAATGGATGATATCAATCTTGAAAGAAGGTTTGGCAGTGTTGTACGAGTAATTCCCCCAACTAGCATTCTTCCCTACTTTTTTTCACCTGTGAAGCTTAAATTACCTCCGTCAGGGAGCAAATATATATCAAGAAGCCCTCCAGCATAATACCCGCAAGAGAAGAAAGAAAGAAAGAAGAAGCAAATAGGGAACCTTGATGGACGGGTAAAATCAACAAAACCCCACAACCAACCAACCAACCACCAATGCCAGACCACCAGTGCTGGTATATACACCTTTCATCTACAGTAAAGCCAAAAAAAAAAAGGCACTTCGAATCACAACCCCTAACGTAGAATACTACACTATACTATACTCTTTATATATATATTGCGTTTGGTTTTCGTGAGTGTTTGTAGGCATTCTTCCTTCCTAGTTTAGGATTATGGTATAGTAAAGAGAGGGAAAGGAAATAAGTCTCAACGGGGGGGGAGGAATATAAAAAACTGCAATCGCCAAGGTCGTCCTAACCCTCTCGAATCGATAACCTTGTTCCATCCATCCATCCATCCATTCATCCATTCTCACACCCTTCGAGCTTATCGCCACAAATCACCAACGCCACCATATATACCAATTCCAAAGACGGAAAACGCCACTAAGGATATTCCGAGGGCCGTCGAGCCCTCCCACGGTTCTGTGACGCCAACGTCCGGTCAATTTCTATGCGAGGCCAGGGTGCCCCTCACGGATACTATACTTCCTCGGTCCAACCCACAGTCGGGAGATCCGATTGATAATCCATGACGGAGGACAGATACACCTTCTATGCCACCTGTTCCCAGCAATTACCAATACACCCTATCATACTATCATAGCAACAAATTCATATATAAAAGGAAGAAATAGGCTTACACCCTGAAATGAAAAAGAAAAAGAAAGAAACGGAAAAAAAACTACATTACGTTATGAGAGTGCCGACCCCGCGACCCAGGCCGCCGCACAAGTTAGTAATGCACCAACGCCCATAGCATTCCTACTCCATCCTTTGCTTCCTTCGACTCTCACGGCGCCAACCTTCTTCACCGCTGGCGCTAATGTCTCCGTACTTTCCTTCGCACTAGCACATGTTCCATTCTTTCGTCCGGGCATGGTGAAATCGACCGCCAGCTTCGACAGCTGCAGCACATCCTCCTTCCACTTTTGCTCGTCCTCACCGTCAATTTCCACGTTCTGCACGTTGCCGAAGAAATCCGTGATGAGGACGTCTTTCAGGTCCCGCTTGAACAGATCAGTGCGCACGCCAGGGGTGGAGTGTATCTTCTCAGTCTCGTAGGAGTCGAAGAGGTCCTTCATGGTGTGCTTCGAGGAGGCACTCTGCACGTTGTTCTCCAGGAACTCGAGGTTGTAATACGTATACCGATCAATGACGGCAACGCCAACGTCATTGTCGGCGTGATGTGAGTAGGAGCTCTCGTCCAGCTTACTCGACCCCGTTGCGAGGATATTCTTGGAGTAGAACTTGCTATACATGGTATTCGCCTGGCAAGTATCTATCATGAACAGCATCTCATGATACCGCTTCTTCTCCCACATCTGCTCGAAGGCATCAGCGATATCGAAGGCACTGATCTCCTCCGCATCCTGGAACTTTAGGAATTCGTTCCCGCCGTGTCCCGTCATGTAGATGAAGATGTTACTCCGATCGTCCGTCAGCAGTCTCTTGCTCCTGGGCGTGTCGGGCTCGACCCTATCCGTGAGCAGCCGGATAAAGTTCTCGACCGTGACCTCGTATCCCCGGTAATCCACCTCAATGTTGTCGCCGTACAGGTCGAGTGCGCGGTCGGCGTTGTTGTAAACTGTGCCGGGGAAGGCGTTGCGGGGATTGCAGGCAATGTCATCCGAGAGCATTAGGATGATCTGCGAGTCTGGGATCCCAAGCCTCTTCACTGTCCGGTACATTGACAGCACGTTCGCTAGGTGGCGGTAGTTGAACCAGAACCTGGACGTCGATACCAGGACCGCCCAATTTGACGTGTGCTGGGCTAGAGCTCCGCATGACAATAGCGTAACGAGAGCGAGGGGCAACTTCATGCTAGCCGAAGGTGGGGCAGGTAGGTAGGTAGACGGTGTTCAAACAAAAAAAAAAGGATTCGTCGGTGCAATGAAAGTTTGGTCTCTTGAGTAAGGAGGTCAGAGCTTTCATTGTGTTGCATTGCTGCGGGACAACACAAACCAAGTTAGTCCATTCCCGTACAACCTATGGGTTAGGGCTGAGTAATAATAAGCTGCCTTGTACGGTATCATACCGCCTCATTTTCTTTCTGCTCCTTCTTCAAAGTGCCCCTGAAATTATCATAACATCTCACTCGATTTTGATTTTGATTTTTTTTCTTTCCTTCTTCTTTTTGACATCCCTTCCCCACAATGACAAGGGAGGGTCCAGCGGGGGGAAAGGGCCGGGGAGGGCGCGACGCGAAGAGGAAAGAAAAGCAAAGAAAAAGGAAACTAAGGAACACGCGAAAAAGAGTTGTGTTCTCTCTCCATAACCCTCCCTACCTGCTCGTCCCAACAGGTCTGAAACAACAACCCCCTCCCTCCCCTCCCCCCACAAAAGCCATCGGAGGTTCTAGCCCCGGGTCCCATTAATACTCGAGCGCCCAGTACACAACAGCATAATATGTAGCCTTATCACCACCATCACCACCATCACTATCACTATCACCATACATACCGTACATAGCCGTCGCCGGGCGCTCGAACTGGGTAGGATACGGTACTGCATTCCTTCCCCCCCTCGTTCAAAAATAAAAACACCCCCCCCGACAAAAAATAAAGGATCACGTGTTATCATTATCATATCTCGTGAAGGTGAAAGATGAACAGTTTTCAAGAAACACAAAACTACTGTAACTCTGTTTCACGCTCCACTTCCGATACCGGTATGCGTTTGTGTGTGTGTGTGTGGTGTGGTGTCTATGTGTGGTTCGGCGCACTGCCGTACGAGCATGATGGAGTTGTGGTATGATAAGTAAAAAAGTTATTATACAGTAAACTACGATAGATGCGAACTTATCCACCTATTACCCTCTTCCTTTCGGGCATGATAGATACTACTAGTCTACCTTACCTCAAAGAAATATTTAGAAACTATTATAAAGAGCTAGAGCAATTCTTCCTTTCTCTCAAGCAAAGAGGTATGATATGACAATCCGTCAATGGAAACAGAAATAAACCCAACCCAACCCCCTCCCAATGCGTTATGATACCACGATAATCATAACTCACCGGTGTCTACTATCATACTTAATAATAATAATAATATGATACCTTACCGCACCACACCGTAGCATCAACGCAACCCATGACTTCACAGCACCCGCATAGCATAGCATGGCATAGCATAGCATAGCATAATCCAATCTTCCTTTCCCCTTCCTTCCCTTTCCCTTCCCATTCTCCTCCCCCTTCTTCCCCTTCCCTTCCTTTCCTCCTATCTTCTATGCCTTTCCCCATATCTCGTCAATCAATAAATCAATCAATCGATTAACCAATCAATTAGTCCACCCTACCCCTACCCCACCACTTACCCCATACCGGTACCGGTAAACCACACACCACACCGGCATTCACGCCGGAACATCAATTTGACTATCATACGGTACCGTGGATTTCACAGAAAAAAAGAAAAAGAAAAAGAGGAAATGGGGATCATTTATCGTGGTCTCACTCGAAGATCAATCAATCAAGCGATTCACTTTATTCCTACCCACCCACCACCACCACCTTCCTCTCCTCTCCTCTCCTCTACCGGTACTGTAGTATGACATGATGTGCATGTGCATGATGATGGGAGGAGGCAGGCAGGCAGACAGCGGAGTATCCATCAACCGTTCCGATGTGGTAAACTTGCCTGTTTCGTCTCGCTTCGCTTGGGCATGCTTAAAGCGGTGTGGCTTCCGCTAAAAAGCAAGGATATGGTGAATATTGATTGAGCTGGAGCTCGGCGCGAGGGAGAAACAGAGTTGACTTGAACTTTTGGTCTCGCAATTTGCACGAGGTGGATGGGTGGATCTTAGAGGATAGAGGTGGAGAAGTTGTGATTTGGGCTACGGCACACTCTTGGAGGAGAAGGGGGCTGCCTTTGCTCACCAGACTTTGTATGATATTGTACCACGGCACAATTACGGGCGCACCAAGTTTTTCTTTCTGTTTTTACTCAGTATTATATACAAGTGCAATTGAATTACCCCAACATGCTTACTGCTATTACCAAAATGCGGGTAATTTTTTGGAAGCTCAGAGTAATTGATCATTGATCCGAGTGATTGGAAATGATGAGAGTGTTTTGTGTGTGGAACTCAAATTAATTCAAGCCTCTTCTTCCCACTCATTCCTGCGCATCCTACCCCTCATTGGTCCACATCGACCCCCACCATCCTCCCCCGGAGATATTATATCCTAGTACCCGTAATATGTTGAGAGAAAGATAAATTTACACCGGAAGAGAAAAGAGAGGTATATAGAAACCGAGTGCAGCGGCCAATGAATGGCAGAGATGGAAGAGGTGGGAAAAAGAGAAAAAAAAAAACCAAGATAGAAAAAGGAAACCAAGATAGAAAAGAGATTTTCCCAAGACCGAAACCAACCTGAAAATTTGAGAATACATTAATGGGATGAGGGCGCTATTTCGGTACAGAAGTCGGCAATCGAAGACATGGCTCAAGCATACAGACACAGCAGATTCCATTTCGTGAGGAGTAAAGCGTAACCCAAAGGAATTTTCCGAACCCATACCACTAGACGAAATGAACCCAGTAAGTTGTTGTATGAGAAACAAATCCGAACGATTAATAGGTGAAGTGCATAGACAATGGAACAGAAGAGAGAAAGGAAAGAACATGCAAAAATACAAAATAAAAACAAGAGAAAACAGATAGTAAAGGGTATCTTGGCTACAGGAAGGTAGTAGTCCCCACTATAATCCTTTAGCCAAGAAATGGTGGTCCAGTTAACAATGATACCACGCAGCAAACCAAAACACCATCCGAATGAACCACACGCAAGAAATTGGCAAAAAGAAGCAGCAGTTTTCTTTCAAGAGAGGCGAAAATGGTGTGGATTTGTTTTTGTTTTTTGGTGATTGGGGCGACTGCCTCTGATGCCCCGTCAGTGGACCATAGGTGGTATATATAGTGAATCATGACGTCTGAGCCGGATGTGGTTGCATCTGGGCTGGGTGTTGAGGAAGGTATCCTCCGCGCTGTGCCTGGGCTTGGGCCGCAGCTTGAGCTTGTTGCTGTTGCATATATTGATACGCATGAGCTTCGGGCATGCCCATATACGGGCTGTGCGGTACACCCGGGCCGACGGGCATTCCTACTGGCGGACGTCCAGTGATTTGGGGAGGCAGTTGGGTATGTTGTGGCTCCTCGGGGGAATCAACACTATTGAAGATGTTCAGGTTAGCTATCTGTGATAATTCGAGGCTCCGAGTAACAGGAAATACATACGCAGAGTCGCCCTCGGCAACACCATTCTCATTGGAATGCGGTTCGGGTGCGTTCAAACATGCCTGAAAACTCGTTAAACATCAATTTTCAAAAGGAAACACAAATTGAAATCGTCGAAAGCTACCTGTATGAGATTCTTTCCTTCTGCTTTGGTGACCAATGGTTGGAGTTTGGGTGTTGTGAAGGTATAAACCAGACCGGTCTCGGAGACGACAAGCAACAGAACCTGAGTGCCAGTCAATACGGAAAGTTCGTAGGCCTGGATGAATTGATAAAAGAAGGTTAGCAAATGGATGTTGAAAGTAGGAATTTGTTACGCGTAGACATCGTGAACCGCGCGATTGAGGAAAAAGAAAAGGCAAAGACTAGGAGATAAGAAAAACAAAGAAGAATAGCGGAATGTACCTTCTTCATGATGCCCGCCTTTCGTTTCGAGAAAGTGATGTGACGTCGTGATTTGTCTTGGATAAACTTGATCTCAATTTTCCTGCGCTCACGACCGGGTTTATTGTCTTCATCATCATCGTCGTCATCTTGATTCGGTCGGGTTCGTTTTACTCCCCGAGAGGGATCGACTCCGGCAGCATTGGGGTTGGAATTCGGAACTCCGCCATTACCAGCGGCGAGGCCGGAAGCGTTCGGGCCAGCAGAGTCGTCGTGGGGACCGGGGGAAGGTTGTGGGTCGTTATCAGACATAGCCGCGAAATTTTTATTTTTTTATTTTTTAAAAAATGTGTCCCTCTGACTGGATTCGGGTTTGGTGTTTTTCTTGTGTTATGGTTTGCCTGTATCTGGATATGGGAGGGGGGAGGGCAGAGGGAAGGGGCGAGCGAGGTATGGCTTGCTGCGTTTCTGTGCGATTAAAATATAAGGGGAAAGGAGCGGAACGATGAATCCGGAAGGGGGATGTAGGTCGTTGTATGGGAAGGGAAAGGGGTGTTGATTTGGGGTGGTATTGGCGTTAGATGGAGGCTGGGTGGAGGGCGGGAGTTCGGATGGGGGGAGGAAAGGGAAGGGGGTTGAACGAAGGAAGAGGTGGGCAGTGGGAGAAGGGTTTTTCTTTCCTTTTCCTGGATGTGTGTGGAAGGAAAGTGAGTGGGGGGGGAGGGCAGAGAAGAGGTGAGGTGAGTAGATGGTAAGGGCAAGCAGGGATAATAGGAGGGTATGGGTTAGCGTGTGTGGGAGTGGGAGAGTAATGCAAGTTTTCAAGTGTACGTATGTACGAATGCGACGGCAAAGTAAATTTTTTGAGTGGTTGACGCGCAGACTGGACCAGCGGGGAACCTATCGAGTTAGTTAAAAATGGAGAGAAGAAAAAGGAGGCAGGGCAGACTCGAACAAGAAATAGTCGTAGTAGTGATAGTGATGCAAAAGAAGAGAAAAATTGAGAGAGAGAAAAAATAAAAATAAAAATAAAAATAGTGTATGGATGCTTGCTTTACTTTACTTTTCCTCTCCTCTGTGACAAGATGTGCTGGAGCAGAGTAGTAAGCGGGACAAGGGCATCGGCGGATGAACGGGAGGGAGGGTGGGGGGGTGGATGTGTGTGTGTCTGAGGAGAGAAATATCGTGATAACAAGATTTAACAGAAAAAATGATGGCTGGTGATGCAAGTGCTAAATAATTTTGGAGAAGATGGGAACGAAGTCGAAAAATGCAGAGAAAGATTGACAAGTATTGTAAGAGGGGATAAAAGACTGCAATTGACAAGAAAAAAGAAAAAGAGCACGACAGTTCAATATCGTACCATCGTTACAAGGGATTTTTCGACAAAGACAAAATAGGTTACGGGGTTTAGCAAGAAAAGAACGAGCCAGTACAGTACTCGTAGATAGTTATGCCATATAATTGTAGCATCATAACAAGAGATTTAAAATAAAATAAAAAGAAGGGAGTTAGTTAACGACTTACCTCGAGGATGCTTAATTGAGTTCGACCGAACTATTCAGAGGAATAACAAGAGCAGGTTTTGCACTGGAAATAAAGAAAATGGCACAGGGTCTAAGACGAGCTCATTCAATGTTTAGAGTTCCTCTTCTTCTTCCTCTTCTCCTTCTATGGCCCGTTTTGTTGCTCTTCTGTTCTCGGTGGCAACGAGGCAACAGAGGATGGAAGAGGATTAAGGCAGCACTGAAAGGAGACAAGGAGGGTGTCTGAAAAGGGTGTTGGGACTCGACTTTCCTGCGTTGGTTGAGCGTGTCGTCGGAAAGGGAAGGGTGGAACTTCAAATGGGGAGAGCACGGCTTTAAACCGAAAAGGAAGCTTGGAATTGATACTGAGCAGGTTAGTGGTGGCAGGGATCACTTGCACTATTCCATGCACGGCTAGAACTTTTACAGTCACACCTCGCCATCCTGGATAACCAAAATCTGAAGAATCTGTCCGGGACAACGAGTGATCCGGGACAACAGGTCAAGTTTGGTCGTGAATTTTTTTTTTGAATTTCACCAGCATTTCATACGGGACAGCGAGGAATCCGTATTGTCGAGATCCGGGACAGCGAGGTTTGGCTGAAATCCCTTGCTGGCACCTCTGCTAAAGGCTAGCACCATCTGGGGTAAGGCTGTGCCTAGTGAGGGTAATTGTGACAGAGTAATGCTGACAGCCTCCCAGGACGAGCATATTTCCGCATAAAGAAGAAATAGACACGCGGTCCGAATCAAAATTACGAGATAATTTATTTTAAAAAGAAAAAAAAGGGAAAATAAAAATAAAAATAAAAATCGTAAAATAAAAAGAATCTCGGCGCCGGCTATTAAGTCCGAATCAGGAATCCCTACACAGCGACAAGCGGCTGTTGGTGCTCACTGCTGAAACCGGCTTCTGCGCGAGGGAGGGAGAGAGAGAGGAAAAAATCTCACACCAGCTACCGATGGGTTGTGATTGGGCGAGGAGGGATAGGTCTACCCTGTTTTACACGGGCCTCTCTTGTGGGCTGTCGCTTTCTTGTTCTCTGGCTTCTTGGGGGGGGGGCATGGTGGAGGGGAGCTGCGGGCTGGGTGGCTCTCCTCGCGAGCGGCGAATCTCATGGTTTGCAGAGGAAAGAAGGAAAGAATGAAAGAATGAAAGAGAAGAAAAGAAAAAAAAGTGAGGAGGCCACTCTATGGCAGTCCTCGTACCAAGAGAGCCGATACGGGTAGAGCCTGACTGCACTTAAGTCGCCGCTCTGACAGCGAGACCGCAAAAATTCATACCAGCCGTGCCGCACTCCCCTGAGCATGACATTTCGAGTTACAGCAATGGTAAAATCATCAGGAACAAAAACATCTAAAATATTGCTAGTTATCTTCCCGCGCGATGCGTTATCTCTTGAGATTTGGCTATCATACCGTACAAGTAACCTCGTCCAGCTCGGCAGAGGACTTGCACAGAAATCTGCCCAGACTTGATAAAATTGATTGCTGAGCGATAGGGTACCAATATCATATTCAGACCGCTTTCGAATTTGTGGCACAAACTTGCTGCAAACAAGATCGAACCACGCTGCACTACTGCCATCGCCTGCCTTCGCCCTTTTTTTTTCTTTTCCTTTTTCTTCTGCTTCTGTCGCTCGTGATTTGCTAGTTTTGCTCCAAAACTTGTGGTATGGTACCGGTACGCGTGGCGCGCACAAGGAGAATATTTTGTCTTTTTCTCTTCTGTCAGGCACGCGCTGTTTCTAATCTCCCTTACCTGCAAGTACCGGTATCATACATCTATGATGGGGGAGAGCGAGAGCGAGGGGGGGAACACCTGGATAATATGGGTAAATACTTGAATGTCTACCGTGCTCGAGCACTGTACGAGTACAGTGGAGTACGAGTACGCAGTGAGTGGGATGCATGCACAGTCCTCGAGTATGCAAGATGAAAGTCATGCTGCCAATTAATGTATACTCGAGTACGGTACAGTATCGTGACTACTGCTGCTTGATTTAACTCGTAGAAAGTAAAAACGTAAAGCCCATTGAATTTCAACTCGGAAACTCATACTCGGATTGGTTCACCAAATGTCACCATTCTTTCCATATCTTTGACAATAACCCTGAGGGAGGGTGGCTGCCATACTATTCGGAGCCTAGCCACTGCCGCCCTCTCCCAACCAAGTTTCACTCATGTGAGAGCCCTGTCACACAAATAGCTTTTCTCTCCCGACCGCTGCACCCATCGCCCGACCCCTTCTCCTTCAACTCAGTCTGTCTTTCAAGGGTACTATCCTATCCATCTTCACATTCCTTTCGGCCTTCACCCATCTTTCATTCTTTACTTTCTTTTTGTTTTGTTTCTTGCTTTCTCCATACTACCGGAATCCTCACGTTTCTCGCGACGCAGGCCGTCAGATTTTTCCCCGATTTTTTAACAGATTTCTGACCTACACTTCGCCCGTTCTCTCCAAGGATTTCTTCTTTCTCTCTCTTCCGGACAGGTTCCCCCGACCGATCTCACCGAACCTTAATTTTGCGGGTTTCGATAGCTCACAAAAGAAGGGAAGAAGAGAAAAAGTTAAACGAATCGGAAAGAAATCGTGGAAAATGGTCAACTCAGTAGTGACATCCTATGTTGCAACAAGCATCATCTTCTTGGGGACTGGTATTCTGCTCATATCTGTCGCGGCGATATGGCAGAAGGAGTTGATGGATAAACCAACGATGGAATCAGTAGCAAGGTACCTTTTACTGAAAAAGGCCCCTCTGAGTGGTAAGCTTCACCTTCATTCAACCCTTCCAAAAATTTAGGGGTACAGGTAGAGTGGTCCTAGAGTTTTGTGGCTAACCAGTTCGCCGGCTTGATTCTACAGCTGTTATCGCAAATGGAGTTATGGTCGTTGCCGCTTTCCTACTCTCTTTACCCACTTTTGCTTTACCGACTTCACGAACATGGCTCAAGGTCCACGGCTGGTTGGTGATGGCGTGCGCACTCTTCACATTGGTATTGGGATTGATGGAATGGATTACAACCCTTACTACCCGGGCAAATCTGGAGGCAATTTGGGGTCAGCAGACCCCTGAGATCCAGAGTATGCTTCAACAAAAGGTTTGTTATACTTTCAATATTGCAGCGCTTAAAACGGGTTTCATCACAGGGGGGGGGGCGCTCGCTTGAACTTTGCATCTTGTGGTTGCTCTGCCTAATTAGGAAAGTCACTGATGATTTACCCGCTGTTATTTATAGTTTAGCTGCTGCGGATACCTGAATAGCACTTCGCCCTTGTACGTCGTCGACAGCGTGTGTACGGGTGACATTGTTGCAGCATCGAAGGAAGGTTGTGTTAGTCCTTTTGCAAACTTTGCTGAAAGATGGATTAATCTTCTCTTCACTGCTCTTTTTGGCATTGTTGGTATGTCTTCATGCGTCCCCACACACTATTTATTACGATTTATTTTCGCCAATGTATAATACTAACCTTTGTGCAATGAAGGGATGGATGCTGTGCTTATACTATGCGCTGCGATGCTCATTCGATACCGCAAGGAGCAGCTGCGATACAGGCTCATCGATCAGAAGTGGGGTATGGGTAATATCTAAGAGATTGAGGGGGTGTGGCTTGGTGACGGCCGGAGGAGATGGTCTTTCCATACGAGCGGCGGCATTTGAAACCACGGGGGCTTTATACAATAACATGGTCAAAATCGTAGAGTCAGGCTCGCGCCGTGTGCTTTAATCCACCATTCAATGATGGCGAGTGAACACCTGGAAAGCGCATGGGAACTTTTTGTTCGGATGGTGTATGATCTCTCCTTTTCCTTTTAACCTACATAATGCTATGCCATGCCAGGTCAATCCATCAACATGTTGTGTCTGTTTCTACCTGTCGATAAGCGAGCATTTCCCCCCTTCCATTGGTTTTTTTGTTTTTTGTTTTCTTGTTTGTAATATCTATTCCATTCGACTTTCACCCTTTCTATTCCTTGGGACTCCCGTACTTCGATTCTTGTTGTTTGTATGATACTATATATTTTTTATCTGTAACTTAAACCTACCCACCAACCTTTTCTTTCTTTCCTTGGTTTCGACCCTTATTTTTTTTCTCTTTTCCTTTTATTTTTTTTCCATGACGTTACTATTGCCCCGGGGGCAGTCTACTGTATGGCATACAGAACACCGGAGATCGGGAGGGAGGGAGATGTAGATATCACGCACTTGAATGCTCGAGCACACGCCAAAATCGATGATTGCTTTCTCCCCATACGAGCTACAGCTCTTTTAGAAGTTTGCCCTTGACCTGCCATAGTTTGAAGCCCAGGTCATGCAAGTGGTTGGAATGAAATGGCATGAGGGCGGACCCGAGGGTGATCAACGGGATCAATGACCACACAGCCCTGGCATGAAGATTAGTGATAAGTGATATGATGGGAACAACAACAGAAAAATCCATGGGAAGGCCCGCAAGTCGAGCCATGGTTCCAACCAGGAAGTGCAATGTTTGAGACATTTTTTTTTCGTTTGCGACAAACAATGGCTTGAAAGCGTTGTTTTCATGGTTGCGCCACGGAGGGGGGGGCCTTACCGGTTGCTTACTGTATTGTGGTTGGGGTATCATAGTGGTGCTGGGAAGGGGCTTGGAAGCTTTGATACAGTTGTGTCGGTAATGGTTTTGAAAGTCCCTGCCCGTCTCGTCGTTAATGTAATCTTCATACGGTACTTGTGGTCGAGTATGATACTCGTACTAGCATACACGGCGGTAAAGCAAATACCGGTATTGTACGGTACTCGTACAGGTAAATACTCGTAGATGTGGTGCTTTGGGTTGAGGCTGGGCTGTTGGGCTACCCTACCGTATCAGCTTGCCCGTTGGTGGGGCGGTACCGGTAGGTGATCAGTTAAGTTAACAATGTATTTTTCTTTTTCTTTTCTTCTTCCTCGGAGAATTAGGTTAACGGGATGGGTGGTCTAAAGTGCAAGTGGTGGGGCGGAGCGGGGAGGGGAGGACGGTTTCGCATAAGTCAGGTGTTATTTTTGCGGGTTGACCTGGATTAACTCTTCGCTGCCGGTAACTTTCTAGCGGGTATGATTCCTGGTTGTTTAAGTGCGGTATTGTACTCGAGTACCGTAGGTAGGTTGTGAGGCTAATGTTTGGGGGAGCTCCATGTAAGTTAGGCCAGGCTGCGGTAAGCAATCACTACTTGTACAGTATTTTCTCGCCAAATGCTGGTGCGGGACCGCATGGGGGCGCTGGGGGTCTAGAATGGGGCGCTGGAGGCCTAGACTGAGCCAGCCATAGTCTACCATAATCTGATGAAAAAAGTCGGATTAGAGCTAGGGCGAAACTGAGGCAGCCGAGCCAACAGGAGGACACCAAGAATGGCAAATTCGCCACAGCTTAAACATAGGTAGCGGTGGTTGGACAGGTTCAAGAAAATCCTCACAAGCGCCGATCCGATTTTCATTAGATTATGGTATCTCGAGAGTGCTCGAGTACGGTACTCGAGTACCGTGGGGCCAAAGCCTCCCCTAAACCTCAAATGCTCGCCGAGAAATGTACCAGTATGGGGTAAACGGGGGCAAAGACACGGGAAGGGGTGGCATATCAATCTTTTTGTTTTTCTTTGCAATTCAAGTATCATAAAAAGAAAAAGCAACATTTAGACTACCGATACCCGTATCCATCCTCCCCAGAGGTTATCATACCGGCAGTTCCGAATACCGACTCTAGCCGTTGTCATGCTTGTGATTGTTCCAGCGAGGAGGCGACTTGTCTCCATTTCTTTCTTTCAAGTGAATCGATGTTATCATACAAGTTAGACTCGGGAGAAACCGCTTGTTGCTGGCCGGGAGGTCAAAGCCGAGGCCTGGTGGTGCATGTGCTGATATCGACCGGTTTGATCGGTGCTGAAAACGTCATGGTGATTGTTGTTTTGATAAGCTTTTGATGCTTAGATATACTCGCCCGGCCGAATTGAAGCCGGAGACTTTGTGTGGGGTTTGCAGCCTTGAGTACCCGACTTCAGCTCGGCTGCGCGAGTATTCATCTACAGAATTGAAGCGTTATGGTCCGTATACTGGTATATAAGCCATTGGGTGAACTGGTGAGAGAGCTTAGAGGGTTTAATGAGTTTGGTATGATAAGTGAGTAGAGGTGGACCTTTTAGTTTTCGAATGTCATACCCTCGGAGCTAGGGATGCGGTCTGGCCGAGGTAGAGGGGTGGGTTGTGGAGTGGAGTGGACGAGGGGATACGGTAGGATACTAGCAGGATAGAATGGAGAGGATGGGAGGGGGACCTAGCTAAGAAATAGGTCTACTGGTTGTCCATCATGTGTTAGGTATTGGTCTAATACATCTGCCCATTCGCCCAAGCTCGTGAAAAATAAAGACATCACCCCCTTCCGTCCTTTATCACGAGCTTCCCTTCTCCTCTCTTCCGACTATTCTTTCCCCCTCAGCTCGTGACGTGCTCCACAGTCTCTCCCATGGGCAGAGCGGCGGTTGTTCCTCTTCCGTAAACCCTTCTCACGGAAATCACAACAAACAAACCTATCTTATACAATCACCGGAGCAGATATGGCTACTACCGAAGGCCTTATCAAGGACACCCAAGTTCTTGGCCGTATACAAGACCCTCACCGAAAGATACTTACGAAAGAATGCTGTGCCTTCCTAGCTACCCTTCATAGAACGTTCAATATTACTCGAAAGCAGCTCCTCCACAGACGTGTGCTCCGTCAAGCTGAGATTGACAAGGGAGTCCTCCCCGATTTTCTCCCAGAGACGAAGCACATTCGTGACAATGATACTTGGCGGGGAGCTGATCCTGCACCTGGCTTGGTGGATCGCAGGGTGGAGATTACGGGGCCTATTGATAGGAAAATGGTTGTCAATGCTTTGAATGCGGATGTTTGGACTTATATGGCTGATTTCGAAGGTATGGGGTCTGACATGCTAGGGGAGGGGGATCGGAGAGTGTGACTCAGTCACTATCGGTGGAACAATTGTGGGACATTGTGCTAATATCTCCGTCATAGATTCTAACTCGCCAACATGGGATAACGTGATCACTGGACAAGTCAACTTGTACGACGCTATCCGCCGACAGGTTGACTTTAAGCTCAATGGGAAGGATTATAAGCTCCGTACTGACCGTGCCTTGCCAACCCTGATTGTTCGGTATGCTCCCACCCCCTCCCGCGCCACCACCACTACCATACTTAAATGGATATTATTACTAATGTACCTTAGTCCTCGCGGCTGGCACCTTGACGAGAAGCACTTTGTCGTTGACGGAGAGCCAATCTCTGGTGCCCTCTTCGACTTTGGGTGCTACTTTTTCCACAACGCCAGGCAATTGATCCAGAACGGCCATGGGCCCTACTTCTACCTGCCAAAGATGGAATCGCATCTCGAGGCCAGATTATGGAACGATGTTTTCAACCTTTCTCAGGATACCATTAGAATACCAAGGGGCACTATTCGTGGCACCGTATTGATTGAGACTATCCTGGCTGTTTTTGAAATGGACGAGGTGGGTTAAGCGATTTTCTATGAAGGTTGTGGGCAATTGCTGATGAGATGATAGATCATCTATGAATTACGGCAGCACAGCTCCGGTCTCAACTGCGGTCGTTGGGATTACATCTTTAGTGTGATCAAGAAATTCAGGAATAACCCGCAGTTCGTGCTCCCGGACAGAAGCGCCGTTACCATGACTGTGCCATTTATGGAGGCGTATGTCAAGTTGTTGATTAAGACATGCCATCGCAGAGGTGTTCATGCCATGGGGGGAATGGCTGCACAAATTCCTATCAAGGATGATGAAGAGGCCAACAAGAAGGCCATGGCTGGTGTCTATGCCGATAAGCTGCGAGAGGTTAGGGCTGGTCATGAGTATGTTTCCTCTGTCCGGCTCTCCTAAGGGAACTTTACTAACCGACTCTATAGTGGAACTTGGTATGCTTGAACACCCTGAGTGACCTGAGTTAATTTTATAGTGAAGAGATATCCTATCAAAATAGCTATATAATGCACAAAAATTTACGGACTGGATGCTAACCAACAGAGTAAACAGGGTCGCTCACCCAGCCCTCGCAAAGATCGCATCTGAGGTCTTCAACCAGCACATGCCAACCCCCAACCAAATCTTCAAGCGTAGGGAGGATGTCTCTGTAACAGCGATGGATCTTCTCAACATGAACATGCCGGGCACAATCACCGAAGATGGCATCCGTAAGAACCTCGAAATCGGCGTTGGATACATGGAAGGCTGGCTCCGTGCTGTCGGCTGCGTGCCAATAAACTATCTAATGGAGGACGCCGCAACCGCTGAAGTCTCTCGCTCTCAAGTATGCTCCACATGCTCCTCCCCTCCCCACGTTCTCCGTGGCTATAGACTAACATATCTTACAGCTCTGGCAGTGGGCTAAACACGGCGTGAGCACCGTCGAAGGCAAAAGGGTCACTAAAGAACTGAACCTCCAACTCCTGAAGGAGGCTACGGAGGAGCTCGCCAGTAAAGCCCCCGCTGGGAACAAGTACCACCTTGCAGCGCGCTACTTCGCGACCCAGATCACCGGGGAGGACTATGCAGATTTCCTTACCACCCTATTGTATAACGAGATTGTGACTGTGGGTGGTGCTGCTGCGAAACTTTGATTGCCTCTTTTCTTCCTCCTCCTTTGAAGTTGAAGAGGGTTTGTGAGGTTGGTTGGGGAATTTGCACGATCTGGGAGAAATAGGAGCATGATAAGTCGGGGGGAATTATCTTGATTCTCGACCGGAACCGGGGTCTTGCTTGCGTTGGATGAATTTTCTTCTTTTTCTTTTCTTCCGGGGTCTGATTTTTAGCAGGCTCATGGCGCTTATTCCATTGCTTTGGTGCTTTAACCTGGATGGACGGGTTTTGGTGGGGATGGGCTTTTTTATAACGTAATTGGGTTTGCTGCTGCCTTAGGGGAAAAGCTTTGAAGAAGGGGGTACCAGTGAGTGGGTTGGATGGCTTAGGTTGACTTTCAATGCTGAATGCCAAGGGCAAAAAAAAATTGATTCTATTTTTATTTTTTTATTCCCATCATTGTTTTTTACGTCTCCTTGGGCTGTGTTGGAGTGGGGGAGGGACGGCCGTCAGCGATGCGCTGCCTACTGTTGTTCCCGTTTCCGCGTTGTGCTCGAGCACTCGAGCATGCTTCGAGGATCTTGCTTTTTCTAGCCTGGGAGGCACAACACCTCGCGTGATGACCCGGATGACAAGAAACGGTGCGGGCCGAAGCGTGCCATCGCTATTATATGATATCGATAACACTCACCAGGGCAGTCTCTTTCTTGTCACTTAAGCAAACCCTTGGCCAACACACTACACATGCCCCCTGCTCCCAGTGATACCTCATGACCCCCCTCCCCCCCTCTCCACCAACTTATCAACCACCGCAAGTATAAAAGCCACAAACATGAATACCAACACAACATATGTGAGAACACCGCAGCGAATATTGATGTATAATAGGCCCCTCCCTTCCTGTCTGCCTGCTTGCTTGCTCACCACGCTCCAGCCGAATCTCACAACTTGGGCTACGATGCTACGGTAATAGCGCCGGCGTTACCTCCTAAAGCTCAGAGGGGGAGGGGACTAAAAGGTAGAGGTGGCGTTCGATAAATGGATCTGCAGTCCCCGGGGTCGAGTTCTGGGAAGTCTATGGTGGAATGTATTATATTGGCTGTAGTGCAGTTGTAGTGTGCTCGGAAGGCGCTGGTGGTGGAGGAGGGGTTGGTGTATTTGCGGTGTGGATACTGGGGACCTTCCTTGGTGAAGATACTCACTTTACTTTGGAGGTGGGGGAAGAGGGGGGAGATGGTTTCCAAATTCATAGGACAGCCGTGTTATGGGGGCAAGTTAGACTGGACCAGTTGTGGTGATAGAGTGACTGTATGATACCCGATTGTATTCTACGGTGTGTAACCTGTGGTGGGGGCCCGCACATGCATGGTATGTACTTGTATTATAGTAACAATGGTGGTGGTGGTGGTGTATAACGTGCCAGTTACACCATCCCGGATGATCTCTTCCATCTTTCTGGTGCTAGACTAACGTGCTTCCTCTGTATTTGCACATTGTGTTTGGTTCCGCATTAACTTACTCATTGTTGAAATACTGGTACCGCACTCTCTGGCTGCCCCTTAGAGTGACCTTACAGCAGTGCCTGGCCTTGGTATGGTCGAGCGCTTGTCCCGAGAAATCCATGGTTCAGCATACTTTTTCTTTTTTTTTTCTCTTTTCCTTCTTTTCCTTTTCGTGGGTTTGATTTGTTTGTTGGTGGTGTGTGACTTAGATGTGCTGGTGATTCTTGGATTAGGGGTGTTTGTGGCTGGCTATGGTGGGAGTCTAGTAGACTACTGCCTGTGTTGCTTGAGTGAGTGAGTGGACTGGACTTATATTTGGGAGGGTCTGTGGTGGTTTTTGTGGTTGATGGGTTGTATAATAATAATATTATATTGGTATGATAGTTGAATGGGTTGGTCGTTTTTTTATAGTTTCTATTTTTCGAAGTGCGGGGGATGTCGATATGTTGGGGAGTCATGACCACAGAGTGGCTTGCCCGCAAATGCTGGACATATAGTGCAGGGGCTCCGGACTCCAAAATACTCTGGTTGAATGCCTTCTACCGGTTTAAAGAAAGAACCGGAGTAGAGGAGGTTACACACTTCCCCTTTACGGCTTCTGGTATGATACTATACTGAACCTCATAGCCCTATCGAACAATGAAAGAAGCTGGTAATTGTGCGAGCACAGGGGTAGTGATATCGCCGATCTAGGTGGGGGGGGGAAGAGAAAGAAAGAAAGAATATACAGAGAGCCCCCCCAAATCTCCCGTACGTATGCCGGTGCGCAACCTGGATGGAAACGCCTCAAACCTATTTCCCACTCAATTGCTCCTCCAAAATCTCCTGCCTCTGCCTCTCTAATTCATCCCTGATTCTCTTCCTCTCGGCTCTCTCCGCAATCCTCTGCTTCTTCTCTTCCTCCGCGGCGACCACCCAGATCGGTTTATCGCTCTTGGAGTACTCGCGCAGTTTCTCCATAAACTCGTTGTGCCTTCTCCCCCGCTCCTCGCGCATTTCTATAGTTTTCCTTTGGAGTTCTGGGTTATAGCGCTGGCAGGATTGTCAGTACTGTACGTGGTGCGAGGGGAAGGAAGGGTGTCATTATATACTTTGAAGAGTTCGTCCGGGTCGGGGGTTACGTAACGTACCAAGGCGGGACCACCGATGCAGCAGACCGCCCCGCTGATTGGTGTTAGCTTTGCGCGCTTCGGGGTTCCCTGTATTCGTTCAATTGGAGGCGGGGAAACTTACGCTACGAACATCTTGACATATGCTGCCGCGCGCATTTTTTATACATAAATGTATATTTTCGTCACGGTATTTGCCGCTGTTTTCGATCCTTGGTTTCGTTTCCTGGCTGATCTGTCGGTGGCGGGGTGCGTGCGTTTCGTTTATCGGTAGTTGTCTAACGGGGTCTAAGGGTACGATAGCAGAGGGAGGGGTGAATGAACAGACGGAGGGGCCAAGAGGATCGTCAGTAACCTTGACGTTGAAAAGGGCTTTGGAATAAACGTGGTACGCCACAACGCCACAATGGACAGCGGTGGCTAGTGGTGTGTTTATCGCTGCTGTCTAAAGGATTTTTTGTGTGGGGAAGCGAGAGCTGAAAATCGTACCGGCATCGCAGTTTAATTACCGGTACTCGAGTAGGCGCTCGGCTGGATAGGGGGTGTGTGTGGAGTGTGATTATCTTTGATTGATGGATCCTTTTCCATTTCCACATGCTTGAGTCGTAGCCTATGATATTAACATAATTCTTTAAACTTTTGCCAATTATTCCTCATATTCGTAGGGTCGATGCCCTGGAATTGAATAATGTGCAGTGCTCGTATGATAATGCTCTGACGTTGTGAACACAACTGCTATTGCATACCGGCCAAATTTTGAGGCTCCGGCTGGTTTTTGGCTGGTATGCAATAGCAGTTGTGTTCACAAACGTCAGAGCATTACGAGTAGAACACGATACCAGTGGTCTGTCTTCCTTGGGGAGGATGAAGTAGAGGAATTGTGGGTAGCCTCTGCACTGGCACTGGCACTGTAGAGCTCTTTCTAGGTTACAGTACGGTAGAGGAATGTACCGTATTGGTCCTGCTACGTCGAGTTGTTGTTGGAGGTTGGTATCATACCCTATTCACAGGGCCGGCGCTACGCTTGCAGCGTGGACCAGTGCTGGATCAAGGGGTCGAGAGTTGGTAAGAATAGAATGTTGCTGTTCGCAGCACGATATCATACGGGTTGAGGAGCACAAGGAGTGGGGAAAGCGCTGGATGCAGACAGAGTATTATGGTGCTCGAGTACTGTACCTGCACCATCGGTATGTCGGCCTACTCTATTGTGTTTCAACAGTTGTCCCGTCTGATCATTTCTTTTTCTGGGCTTCTGTCTCCTTATTATTATTATTATAGGTTTCTATTAACGACCTACCTCACCGCGCTCTCCCCCGTACCGTGCCCAAGCCCTTGGAGCAGCAGCACCGATCAGCGGGCACGGAGCATAGGACGGACTTTTGGATGGGCAGTGTGGAGTGGAGTGGAAGAGGAGGTCAAGAGGGCGCTGTTAGCCCCTTCCCCTCTCTTTTTTCTATGACCAGTAATTGACGGGCTCATTGGTTGGCTAGGCCTGTAGCGTAGCTCCACTTCCCTCATGCAAGGCACCCTACCGTACTTTAAACGGAGCTGAGGAAAGAGACCACGGGGAGAAAAAGGAAGGGAACGGGCCCGACATAGGGAATCAGGCACCGCTTGCTAACATTTACTTATCCACTCTAACCGAGACCTGGCTTGTCCCGGAGAGGAGGGGGGAAGAGGTTTGGCAGCGGAAAACGCAGAAAAACCCTCACAACGTTCTGTCAATTTAGATTGAGGTTTACCCAGAAACAAAGAACAAAAAAAACCCACTAAACCGCTGAAATTTACCTTTCCTTTGAAAGTTCGTCTTCCGCTCATCCACTATCCACTTTGATATTTTTTACATTGGTCCCCTCGTCCGGTTCTTCCCTTTGGAGTTATATCTGCGCGTTCGACTCACTGGCTGCGCTGTGCGGGCTTTACTTGCCGGTGCTCTGCCATTTCCCTCGCTGGTGCCGTGCTGTGAAGGGCGGGGGTAAGAAAGGACCTTGTTGATTCATCCGTCCATCGTGACGTGAACATACTCTACGATAGGCCTCACAAAGCATACATAACTGGGTAGGGGAGGAGAGAAAAAAAAGGAGAGAGAAAAAAGGAAAAAGGGAAAGGAAAAAAGAAAAAAAAAATCGCACCAGGTACAGAGAAATAGAGTGTTGTTTTGAATTGGCGAGTAGTGTACTTTCCTTCTTTTTACTCTCTAGCAGTCGCTCTACTTTAACGACGACGACGAGGCTACGCCGCTATTTAACACAGGACTTGTGGAGAATTTGACGAAGCGCGGAAATGGCCTATAATCAGCAGTATCCGCCGCAGGGGAGATACTCGGGGGACTCGGGGGATTATTATGAAGGTCAAGGTCAGCAATATGCACAACCGCACGGTGGTCGAGGACAGCCGCCCCCTCAACGGGGTTTGAATAGATACGCGAGCCAACCTGGGATGAGTTTAGCTTACAGGCGGGGAGGGGGTGAGAGAGGTGAGCTTTTTGGCTTTTGGCTCCGTACTGGATGAACTGTTTCTGGGTATGCGCTATTCTTACCCCTACCTGTGCTTTAGAACGTCCGCCTCCATCGCCAGGTATGATTTCCAATTCGGATAGTCCTTTCCCATCCTTCGGAGGAGGAGGAGGATCAATGAGGCGTCGCGACCCAGTACCACCCGGGGCTCTACCTATAGACGACTCGATGCTTGCGATGAACTTGAACAACGATGGCCCTCCACCGCCTCAAATGCGACAGCGCGGTCCTCTTCCACCTGGACGTGGGGGAATGATGCCTAGATCACAGACTACTTCGGATAGAATGGGTAGGGGAAGACCATCCCCTGGCTATCAGGGAGGGGGAGGGGGGCTAGGTTACCGTGGACCCCTGCCTCTGGGAATGGGGGGGCCTCCGCCTGGAATGAGAGGGCCACCACCGGTGCATCAGAGGATGCCTCCTCCGCGCGGGAACATGCCAATGCCGATGGCGAGTAGAGGACCTCCACCTGGCAATGACCGTTACGACCAGGGATGGACCGAGGCGTATCCATCACAGAATGGGCACTATGAGGAAGTGCCACCTCAGGACCCCGCCTTTGGGCCACCACAGAGGAGTATGACTATGCCTGCGAACACACAGCGTCCACTCCCACAGCAGGTGCCGTCCCAAGCGGAGCCACAGTATACAGCATATAATCCCCAGCGGCATGCGGCTGCAGTGAACTTTTCGAGTCCTCGGGCTTACCCTCCTCCACGAACGTCGTACGAGGAGTACCCGCCGCAGGGGCCAACTGATTCTTATAATAGGGAGAGTGTTGGTGTGATATTGGATGCTTATTATGACACTGATTATACTGAGGGGGGTCATGGCCAGCGGCATCAAGCAAACACATACCGTGAGGAGCCAGCGCAATACGGGAGGAATGGTACCTCCTTCGAGTATCAAAGACCAGCCTATCTGGAGGATTATACGAATGAGCCTCAGGGTTTCGCTCAACAGGCTTATCGTAGTAGGTCGCAGCCTGATTTGCGCGGAGAATCTAGAGCAGCGGCCGGACCTCCACCACCCCTGCCTGATGGCTACAGTGAAGCCGACGGAAATCCACACAACCCTGGGCCATACGACGGCGCTGTTGAGATGCCGGGAGATACGCCCGAGGATTCCCCACCAGTGTTGACAGCCAATGGGTTCCCCCCTCCGCCCCCTCAATCTAATATCCCAATGGCTCTAAGGGTTGGATCACCTGCGCCATCACAGCAAATGCGAGGGCCATCACCTCAAAAGCGGATGTCACCACCGCAGAACCAGTATCCTCCAAGGACCCAGTCTGCACAGTCAGGCGCGACGGGCGACTCACTTCCTCACCACCCCGCACCGCCTCCTAACGTGATTTCGGATACAACTGGTCCTAGGTATAGTGGAGATTTCCTCCCGGCGCACCCTCCGCCAGTTCGTCCGGGATTGATGCAGGAACAGCCTACGGGGTGGAACAATCATCCTCCACCCGTACGGCAGTATTCACCCGACCGTGGCAGCACCATATCACGGCAGTCCATTCAGCAACCAGGTCCTATTACTCCACTTGAGTTGAACCGGCTGCACCAGAACGCCAAGGCAAATCCGGGGGATCCAAAGCTTCAATTGATGCTGGCGAAGAAGATGGTCGAGGCGGCTTCAGTGCTTGCGGACGAGGGCGGCCGGGCAGATGCTAAGACAGCCAAGAAGAATAGGGAGAATTATATATTCGACGCGCACAAGATTGTCAAGAAATTGTCCAATTCGGTTGGTATATTAAACCCAATTGTTTTGATGCCTGACTGACTAGATGTTTGAAGTCGCACCCATACCCTGATGCGATGTTTTACCTAGCAGAATGCTACTGGGAGGGCTTGCTCGGATTGCAGGTTGACCACGAGCGCGCATTCAACTTGTATCAATCCGCGGCCAAGCTAAACCATGGACCGTCGGCTTATCGCACTGCTGGTATGATATACCGTTATCAATGACATGTGGCGCCAGGGCATAGGCTAATAGTGATCTGGTCTAGTTTGCTGTGAGCTCGGCGCAGGAGTTCGCAAAGACCCGCTCAAGTCAATTACATGGTACAAGAAGGCAGCCGCGCTAGGGGATACCGCTGCCATGTATAAGCTTGGCATGATTCAGTTGAAGGGGCTGCTAGGCCAGACCAAGAACCCACGAGATGCCATCAACTGGCTCAAGAGGGCTGCTGATCAAGCGGATGAGAACAATCCCCATGCTCTCCATCAGCTTGTAAGTCCTCTCTTACCCAACACTTCAATGCCGAACTAACACCCCCCGTAGGGCTTAATCTATGAATCTGAATCCAATGATAACATCATCCCCGACGTCTCCTACTCTCGCGAACTCTTTATGAAAGCCGCAGAGCTCGATTACCCCCCCTCGCAATTCCGCATGGGCTGCGCCTTCGAATATGGCACCATGGGCTGCCCAATCGATCCCCACCAGAGCATATCCTGGTATATCCGCGCAGCAATGCAAAACGAAGAAGAGAGTGCGCTCGCCCTGAGCGGGTGGTACCTCACCGGTGCCGATGGCGTAATCATGCAGTCCGATACCGAGGCGTACCTATGGGCGCGCAAAGCGGCGGAGAAGGGCCTGGGAAACGCGGAGTATGCTCTTGGCTACTACACCGAAGTCGGTATCGGCGTGGTGGCGAACCTGGATGAGGCGAAGAGGTGGTATTATAAAGCTGCTAGTAGATTATCCCCTTCCTCCCCGCTCATGTTTTTTTTGTTAGAAGTGGGTGGGCGGTTTATTGACTGGTGGGGGATAATAGGCCAAAACCACGAAAAAGCCCGCCAACGTCTGAACGAGCTCAAGAAGGGCGGTGCGGCGGTGCAAAAGTCCCGGGAAAGGCTGTCCAGGTCGCATGTTAAGAAGGATGACGGGGAATGCGTTATTACGTAGATTCCCTCGTCCCTGCCCGTCCTCGCCAATCGCAGTTGTAGCAATGCCGTCCTTGTTGAGGCGGGGCAGAGTCGGTTTGGTTTGATTCGGTTTGATTTTGGGAAATTTACAATTCTCTTCATCTCTTCCTATTATTTTGGGGCTTTTTTTTTCCCTCTCCTTTCCTTCTCCCTCCCCCCGTTGGATGGGTTATCGCACTGTATTGGGAGTATAGTAGGCTAGGTTTGGTGGTCGCTTGCTGCAGGCGGTTCGGTGGGTGGGTGGGTTGGGTTGATGTATGAGTATTGTAGGAGGGGTTGGGGTGTGATGCATGAGGTGAGATAAGGCGTATGTGTGAATGAGAGAAACCTTTTATTTGTTTGTGTAGCCGAAAAAAAAAAGAAAGGTTACAGAAAAGTAAATCTGGAAAACAAGCAAAAAGAAGCGTAATCAAGAGATGGCGTATCCTCTACCTATACGAGTGATTTTCCATGCAACCGTCTATACCCATCCCCGCCGCCGGTCCCTAGAATGCACGGAAGAAAGTAAAGCATGACATATGAACAAGGTATCCACAAGAACATCCCTAAAATGTGCAAGAAAGTATAGCAAAGTAAAACAATGAAAACTTTCCCCCCCTTCCCCCCGGGTTATGGCTTCAATCCGCCAACAACCTTCACAACCCTCCCCAACAGCCCACCAGGCGGGCACCCCCTCTCCAACAAAAACTCCAATCCGGCGCCCCTCCCATGCTCCCCCGCCTCAAGCGCCTTCTCCCAAACACCCCGCCCACCCAATCCGACCCCACCTTGCTCAACCAGGGCCTCCATCCCCTCCACCCAGTCCTCCTCAATCGCCAACCCCAGGCATTCCTCATCGGGCTTTACCCCCGCCTCATCCAGCAAAGCTCTGACAAATTCCAAGTCAGCCTCCTGTACGCCCTCCCTGAGCACAGCGGTCCACTCTTCCGAGTCCTCCGCTGACAAGGTTGCCCCGCGGGAGAGTAGTAAGCGCAGCACCTCAGCGGAATACCGGTGCGGGGAGAGGAATGTATCAGGCGCAAATTTTAGCGTGGATCGGTACCGGCTCTCGTGGTCGCGCAGGAATCGAGCGGTGAAGAAGCGACGGAAGAGGAGTTCCGGAGGGATGTGTAAGCCATAGTGCATTCGCATGTACTCGTGTTTTAGGATTGGGGCGGAGAGGGAGCGTGTGAGGAGAAGAGTTGTTGCAGGGAGTTGCGGGTTTTTGCTGAAGAGGAAGATGCGCTGGAGGAGCTCAGGTGGGAGGGTTTGTAGAGTTGGGGGATTGCGTGCTAACGGTGGAGGTGATGGAGATATGGATGATGATGATACGGAGTAAGAGGAGGAGGAACTCGACGAGAATGTTTTTCGAATCTTGTGAGGAGGGGGCGAAGGAGGGCGGTTGTTGCCACGTTTTCCGAATGTTCTGTTCAGTCGGGTTGAGGAACGGCCGGGGTTTACGAAACCCATTTTTTTTGTTTTGCTTTTTTTCCCTTCCGCTTTTGAATTTCTCGGTTACGATATCGGTAGAAGGTTCATTGATTGTCGTTCGTTTATTCGTTAATTATGAGGAGGGGAATTGAAGAGGTGAACAGACTGAATTGGAGAAAAAACGAAGGTGTGAAGCCCCGCTTCAATTCCTCCCGTGGTATGATAGCAAACAAAAGAAAGGGCCACCGTTGTTTCTGGCCGTAGTTGTGGTGGTGAAGGAGGAAAAAAAAATTGAAGGCAGAAGTCAAGAGCTTAACCTCTTCGTCAAAATTCTTAGTGCGCCAAGCTAGATCTAAGATCACTATGGTAAGATGAGATTGGGTCAGGAGCCAGCCCTAACCAACGTGGGGGAAGCGAAGGAAGACCCAAAGACGACGGGGAAGGAAGGTCACACACACTCACTCGCTCAATTGGCTCTCTGGGATTTAAAGAATGCGGTGCATTGATGAGTGGTAAGGCGGTGCACGACATTCTCATGATTCGCTTGGCCGTCCGATTGGTTGCTGTGAGCTGTAACTAAAGACCACGGTGGTTGTTTCTACTCGTACTATTTGGGTACGAGTATAGTGGGTTAGGTTCGGACGCAAGCCAACGATAACGAAACCGTGTTCTGTGTACGAGTAGGGAATAGGTGAGCTCAATTGGTTAACTTTTGTGACCTTGGTGATACGGTACACAGTGTGTATGGTATGCCTACTCCTGTTTGAGTGACCCCTAGTATCCTTTCTTTCCCTGTATTCTCCCTCCCTCTTTTTATTCTTTCCTTCCCCCTCCTCCTCCTCCCCCTCCTCCTCCTCCCCCCCCCATTTCCACCACGGCCCATATCAACTATGGCACCAAAACTCGCCCTCGCTCCCATTGCCCGAGAGGGCTTTACCGCCCCGCTCCTTGAACAAATCATCGAGGAGGGATTATCCTTCATAACTTCTCTTTTAAGCACTACCTCACACATAAAATGGACCTCTCTAAAAACAGATACCCATCTGAGCACCTACCGAACCCACCACGACAACGATACCTGGATCGCACGGGTAATAAAGCTCGATGTGGACTACGACGTTATCCACCGCGCCATGATCGATGAGCGGATCCCTGCCGAGAGCGAGTGGTTGGACGGACCAAAGGATACGAACGAAGAAATGGCAGTGGAAGAGTTTGAAGGGAAAATATTGGTTAGGGGTTTGTCTTACCATTCCTCCCCCAACCTGCCTAATTACTAGTTCCTATGGCTGATTCTGGTCGCGGGATGGAAGATGTACGCAGATTCTTGCACATCCAAGCATTCGCCGGTCGAGAATTCCTTGCGAGTGTGATCTCGAAGGACTTGCCTGAGGAGGATGGACGGAGATCTTCTGTGGTCATCTCCTTGCCGATTGAGGGCGAGATGGTGTCAAAGTCGGATGTTCGTGGAAAGTACATATCGGTTGAATATATACATGAGTTGGAGAATGGGGAGGTGAGGATTCTCACGGGGGTATGCGTAAGTGGTGTCCTATCTACTTCTGTTGGAGAGAGTGGCGCTAACGGATAGCAGAGTGACGCCGGAGGGAGCATTCCCCGATGGGTTCAAAACATGGCCATGCCCGGACAGATATTCAGCGATGGCAAGAAGTTTGTCGAGTACGTACAAAAGCAGCCAGTCGCAAACGGGGTCCTCAACGGAATCGTAGAGAAGAAGTGAGTGTATGTGCAACTCTATAGATATCTTGGATTGTCTTTAAACTTGGGGGTATAATTTAGAGGCTAGAAGTATTGTGTACTTTCTGCTTTGATGACATATGCTATAGCTAGTTTCCTTATAGGGTTTGAGCTTGGGAGTTAATGAAATCACATGCTACGCTGTGCTTGCACTCGAGCACAATAGAGTACCGTATTATCTGCCGGATAATGGTGGTGGTGTAGAAGTAAGCCGAGGGGTGGTCTGCATGAGTATTGACTGCATGCTATCAATGTTATGCTTCATTTCTCTTGGCTGTGCAAATGCGGCTTAACTGGCGATTGCCGGTGACATCGGGTTGCCCCACTAAACCACCCGTTCTCCCACCCACCTTCAACACCAGAACTTCTTTCCATTACCCTCTCCCGGAATCACCTTCAACCATGTCTTCCAACGCAATGATCCGCTCGAGAACTCTTCGTACGGTAGTCAGCGCGGTGCAAAAACTGTAACAGCTCCCGCGCCTCCACAATTGCTAACCAGAGAACACCACTACTGACATCTACAGCTACCCACAAGCACTCGCAGACAAAACCTGGGATAACACGGGCCGTGGGTCCTATTCACCTTTCCGCGATAATTCGATACTAAGACTAACAATATACCAGTCCTCCTCGAAGCCCCAGACCGAACCGACCGTCCCTCTCCCAAAACCCACAGGGTCCTCCTAACAATCGACCTCACAAAAGCCGTAGCGGACGAAGCAATCTCACTAAAGTCTTCTGTGATAGTAGCCTACCGTCTTACCCCCTTCCGCTCCGTCCCACCCATCTTAGCTCTACTAATGTGGTAGAATAGACCCGATAATCTTCCGCCCTTTAAAGTCGCTCACACTAGCCAATACACAACAGGAAAGCCTCCTGAAGCTAGCACAAGAAGGTGTTAGCGTGTACTCTCCGCATACGGCTGTTGACGCTGCGATAGGGGGGGTTAACGATTGGCTGGCGGACGGGATTTCTGGCGGGAGGGGGGAGGAGAGTGAGAGGGTGGTCATTGAGAGGGTTAACGACGTTCCGGGTTTGTTTGATTGGCTATCTGCCTAGAGCGGAGGTGTGATCTAGAGAGGGCTAATTGAGAGTGGGGGACGATAGGATACGAAGGCTCGGGAATGGGCCGTATAATAACGCTCAAAGAGCCAAAAGAGTTTCATGAGCTCGTGGAGAGAGTGAAGGCGTTTTTGGGATTGAAGTATGGTTGGTTTTTACCTGCTTTTTTGAGCACCGTGGCTTGCTTGCGTGAGCTGATGGTGGGGGTAGTTATGATCGGGAAACCCCCGAGCAATAAACAGATCCGGACGATAGCCATATGCGCCGGTTCCGGCGCTTCTATGCTTAAGAATATCGACGTGGACCTGCTATTCACAGGGGAACTCTCGCATCACGATGCGCTTGCGGCGAAGGAGCGGGGGGTTGGGTTTATTACTTGTGAGTCTCTCATATTACCCTAACCTCTAATGGGAGTAAGTGAGAACTGATAAGAATAGGCTTCCATTCAAATACTGAAAGGGGCTTTCTGAGAGATGTTATGAAAGGGAAGTTGGCTGAGGTTTTAAAAAACGAGGCGGAGAAGGAGGGGGAGTTTGAGGTTGTGGTTAGCGAGAGGGATAGCGATCCTTTTGAGATTGTTTAGGCCGGCGGTGGTGGGCGGGGTGAAATAAAGTACAAGAGAGGGGGTGTAATAAAATTTCTTGCAGGGCGAATTGTTGGGATAGTAGGATCGTTGGTACACGTATCATACTGTCCTGCACGGTACAGTGTGTCGCACGAGTAATGCCGGAATTTCTCTGCCGGTTCTCTACTTTCCAAAGAGAATAAACTCCCCATCCCGTACAGAAACCCCCACCGTACCAACTTGGCGCCAGAGCCTTTGTGCAACGAGTGTGAGGGGTACCCGAGTACTTTGCAAGGAACACAAGAAACAGCCCCTTTGAAGTCCAATTGCACAAAGGTTCTCCTTGGTCTATGTCTCCCATCCGTGTTTCGTATATCGTAGTTACCACCCCTCCCGCCCATCAGTCAGTCGGAACTTCACCACTAACATACCATGCTCCAACTTGGTAGGTTACTGTAGCACGGCAGACACCGTACAGTACTCGTACTCGAGTACTCGTGATGACAGTACGCCGGCAGCCAGGATCCGAACAGATCTTCTAACGGCGTGTCCCCTAAACCGGGAAGTAGCCGCTGGCCAGGGATGTAGTCTAGGATGTGGGATGTGAAATATCGGGTCTTTTTTGATCTGGGTGGGTGAGCGGGGCGTTAGTATTTGTTCTGTACTAGTACTTGTACAGTACTTGTACAGTACTAGTACAGTCTAGTACAGTACGTTGGGTGTTTATATTTTCATGGCACTTGTAGTATATAGTATAGGGATGTGAGTTTTGTACAAAGTAAATCATTTGTTGGATTGGTAAAAGTATTGAATGGACTGGATGTAAATATTGTAGTTTATAGTGGAGGTGTGGTGTGGTGGGGAATGACCGGGGTTTGAGTCTTGTTCGTGAGTGATTCCGTATCGAAGGTGGTTTATAGGTATCATAAGGTTGTCTATAGTGCGCTGTGTACTGTAATATATGATACTATAACCTCCGTTTGCCTTTGAGGGCGTCGAGTGAGGGAATCAATCAGAAATTTGATAGTGTATCGCAGTCCACTCCACATGCATAGTGGCATAGTATAGAATTGCGCGGTACAGTACAGTACAGTACAGTACTTGTACTAGCTAGCTACTAGCATCCACAGGAGACAACAGCTCACGCCTCCCCTAGAAGTTCTGCCACTTGGTTAGCGTACGGTACTTGACGGCCAATTACAAGCACTGTATATAATTTGGGATATGGTATCAAGATAGACACCGGTGCCTCAGCTTCAGTCTAGGGGCAGGTAGGACACTCCAATTCTAAGGAATTTCGCCGAAACTTGAACTCTTTGTTTCTATAGCATCCACTGACCCGAAAACCCCACAGGTGTTCGCGCTGTAGGTATAATGGGTAGGTCTGGCTCCCAACTCTGAGGTTCTGGCACCGCGCTAGATTCCTCCTGTAGAGTAATGGAGTAGTTAAGGTATATCATAGGTAGTCAAGGAAAGCTGATATGTGAACCGGTTAGGATACGCCAGATAATTCCGAGCGCTATTTAAGCTAGACGAAGACGACTTCACAAACCACCCGGGCAGATGCCAATTGACCCCCCCCGTGATCAAACAAGCAGCCGATCTCATCAGTTACTGCGCTTTATCCAGTTTATCACAGACTACCTTTCCTTCCTGCTGGAGCTTGGTCGTCCGAGTGAAGGCTGTGTCCGGGTATCATAGCTTAGCTTGCGAAGTCGTCTACCGGTAAGTTATGTGAAGGGCCAAGCGCAACTTAAAGAGACATAGCTCTCATCGGAAACTGGATCTTTTTTTTTTTTTTTCCAAGAAAAATCCCTGATTTGAAGTCACCTCGTCACCTCGTGTGTTCCGGATTGCCTTGTGATGAATCTGGGGCAATGCTTATCACCAGTTGAAAGTTCCAGCAAGCTCCTAACAGTGAACCATGCCATCAATTTGCCAAGATAGTTTACCCCAGCAATCAATTGCTATGCAACATTCATATTGTAATCTTTAATGAGGTCTAACACCACGAGGAATGGTGGCAGGGGCTGTACAGTACCGTACTGTGCATAAACTGTTAGAGAATAGTTTTTATGTTGCTGCATGTAACCACAGACGCCCGGGAAGTTTTTTCCATCTACCGTAGGTGGTTTTTAGGTCTGTGTACGAGGCCTATGATAGCTAAAAAATAAAATAAAAAAGTCCTTTTTAAAATGTATATACTCGAGTGACAATCACCAAAAACGAACTTTGTTTGGGTACCGTCGTCACTTCACATCAGCTCGTGGCATCGGGAGGCAAAAAATGGGACTTGTGATACAAGAACGCGCACATTCTTCCCTCCATCATGATGCTCGTTCTGGAAAATAATTCTTCCATACCGGCCATGTCACCGGAGCCCGATAACCCACGTATCGCACAATACGGCACACCTAACCCTGAAAATTCACATGCACAACCGCACCGATCTCGATCTACCGGTAGGATATTATGATGACAGGCACCGGTAGTTTATCTTGTGGAGTAGTTGGCACTAGGACAAAATAGGTAGACTATTTACGATTGTGTGCCAAATTTGAGAGTTGGTTTCCAAGAGGATATGATGGTAGATAGATGGCACGGGTTCAACCAACCCCGTCCTACAATGCCGGTACATAAATCAAGTTTTTCCTGTTATCACAGCTATGCGAGATGTGCGATTTTGTTGCTGGGCATGTCTTGGAATCTGTCATGACTTCTACTATCATAACTTGTATCATAGTCTATTGAGTTAGCTGTTTGCCGATGGGTGTGAGCAGGTTGGAACACTGAGGGCTAAATTCTCCTCCCGCCGGAACATAAACACTTGTGCTAGCAGCGTTACCACAGTGACTGGGCTCGTCACCTCCAGCAACAGCACAATCATCAATCATCATTCAACACGGTGCTGCTAAACCCCCTCCAATGTCGCCGACAGGAACAAGTCTATTCCAATATCGCGTCTCTAGAAAAAAAATTTAAGCGTACCAATGAGTAAATTAAACAGGATCTACTCTACTCGAATGCTCGTAGATGGCCGCGACCAAATTTGCCTTGCAACATCCACTTCCCGGTATCCCATCCAATCGGCGACATCCCCCTTCGCCCTCCGCACATCTCCAACTTTTCTTCCCGCAGTTGAGCCGCATACGTCATACCTACATCACCAATTGACGTCAGGCTACTTTTTTTCACCACAAACGGGCAGATTAACATAACTTAGGGTAAGTGACGGGTTATGATAACCGCCCAGAACAGGTACGGTAATACAAGTTACTCGTTGCTCATTGCTGCACATAATACTTTGTGCGTGGGGTTATGACAGCATGCCCATCGTAATATCAAGATATTAACATGATACAAGTATCATAACTAGCGCAGCAGTTATCCTATGATACCACCCTACGATAACCATAAACCTGTATGGTTGGAGAAAGAAAATAAAGGGTTGGGGCGTAAAAGTCCCAGCCAGGGGGTTTTTATATCCCTTCTTTCCTTCCCTTTTTTATTTTCATCCCTCCCCTTTTCAATTCTCACAAACCAACCTATCATACCATACAATTATCCCTACAACTTTATCTCCCCCATACAATATCGACTACCACTGCTACTTCTACTACGAGCTGCCTCTACTGTTGATCCCCAACTGGAAAAAAAACAAACCTACTTTACAGTACTCACCTACCTACCTACCTACCTACCTACCTACCTTACACAGCACCAGCAGAAATGGGCGGCGTGTCATCTTGCGTACTTCCCCCCTTCCTCCACATCCTCCAACTTCCCTCCCTTTCTAACCGCTAACCGTGCTAATAGATCAAATCCGTCTTTCGTGCGATCGGTAATGCCATTATGGCTATCGTGAATGGTATCGCCAGTATCTTGAAGGCTATCATCAATGGCGTTGCAAAGTATGTCACCTCCCCTTCCTTCCTTCTCCCCCCAAAAAAAGTGAAAGAAAAAAAATCGGAACCGTGTGCTGATATGGGAGGTTGTGTTTGTAGCGTTCTTAACATTATTATTTCTTTCTTGACTTGCCGACGTAGTAGAGGTCAAGGGATGAGGAGGAGAAGAGGCATTGGGACTCAGAGGGCTCATATTGCATAGTCTGGATTGAATGAAGAAGGGGGAGGGAAGAGGTGTAGGGGGGATGCGATACATGATTCTCTCTCTCTCTCTCTCTCCCCCCCCTTTTGTTTTTTTCACCTTTATACTTCTGGAGTTGGGATTGTTCGTTGGTTGGTGTCGATACCTTGTGTCTTTCTCCCACTGTATGCCTCTCTCTCATTGAATGGACTTGGCTTTTCATCATTTTATACATATATCATATTGGTTTGGTGTATGAAGGTGCTATGGTATGGTATGGTCTGCGGGATAAAACACTGGTCGGATAATTAATTCCGTGTTGGGCTGAAAAAGACAGAAAAAAAGGTTTCCCTATGTCTATGATAAGTGAGGGGAAAGAAAAAGGGACATCAAAACCCCTCCAGATTGCCGTACCCCTGCACATAACATAAATAATCAATCCCCTTCCCTAAGAGCCTGGTATACATAACAAAAGTAGTCAAGTAAAAATATTAAAAATGAAAGCACCCCATTCGAACCCCACCCCGAAAATGACCAAAATTCCCCCACCCACATTGGGGGAATAGAGAAGAAAGAGCAAAAAAAAAAGAAACAAAAAAGAAACCCCCCCGAAACCAATTAACGACACTCACGAACTTCTCATAGTTCAATCCGTAATGCATATTGGGTTCCGAGCCAACCTTCCCCTACTGCCTTCTGGAACCCGGAACGGGTCTTCCTGGACAGATTTCCTTTTCCTCGACCGATCCGCTTTCTCGAGAGTCTTGCGCACCTCGCTCAGCAGCGCCTCTGCGAGAATAGGCGGGACAGCGTTTCCAATCTGCTTCTTCTTCTGGAACGGACTGCCGTAAAAGAAATGAGATAGAGGAAATGTTTGGAGGCATGCGAGCTCTCTCGGGGTGAAGGGCCTTCGGCCATTTGGGTGAACGTCATAAGGGCCGCCACTAGCAAGGATTGTAGACATCAATGGTAAATCCAAGTTGACAGTCGACAGTCGGGGGCCCTCGGGGAATGGGCTAAAGTTATTGACGTGACAACTGGCGGTTGCCGGTATTCCAGATATGGCATCGCGTACAGTGCGTGGGGGGGCACGACCCTCCATGTTCACAGTCTTCGGGTGGGCGTGGGTTGGCTTTGGGAATTCGGGCAGTTCTTCTCCAGGGCTAGATAGGTCAGCAGCAACCCACTAATCCAAGGGTGGATCGGAGACTCACCTCGCAGCTAGGAGAAACAATCTTTTTCGTGTTTGTGGTACTCCATACTCCACTCCATGTAAAACCTTCCAACTGAGTGAAAAGCCGAGATCTGTGAACATCATGACCAGGCTCCGAAACCATTCAGGTCTGTTCAGGAGCCCGTCGGTCTGTTCAAGCGTAACCATTCTCGGCCTGCAAGCCTGCAGACATTGCCGGACACAGAATAAGGATGCTTCGTTGTTATCGTCATCCTTTCCGGCAATCGTATGAGCAGGTGAGTGAGGCTGGCATGGTGGGGAAAGATGCACAACATCGACCAGAAGTTCCGGATGACGGAGCGTGAGGAAATCATTGGCTGTCGAGTGATAAGTGGTGCATTGGGGGAAGTTTCGGCGATAAGTCGACACGGCTTCATAATTAGAGTCGAAGCTCCATGCATTCTTGAATCCAGCTGCACGAGCGCCACTGGACATTCCGCCTCCGCCACAAAACGCATCACCGAATGTGTAAATAGTTTCGCGAGTAGAGTTAAAAACGGGCTGGCGAAGAGGGATGCGAGCTGTGGGGTTATAACCTTCGAGGCGAGGATCGCCAAGGGTAGTAGCTTTGCTCAGGCCACTTCCTTTAAGAGATTCTTTCCGTTGCGCAGTGCTGCCGAGTGGATTGGCTCTCGCAGGGGGATTGCTTGTAGGCCGCACAGACCAACTTAGTGTAGAAAATCTTGTATCAAAACCTGGAAAGGCAGGGGCATTTTCGCTACGGATACGAGGACCATTACCCTGAGCCGTATTAGAAATATTCCACTTAGATATATTAAAAGGTCGAAATTTACCCAAAGTTCAGTCCTGGTTTTCGATAACGGCGTTCCAGGGGGTGACCGAAGCCCAAATTCGGCTGGAGCGCCTCTAGAGGTTGATTTCTCAGGAACCAATTCGTCGAAAACCCTGAGGGGGGGAGGAGAAATGTCCATGGGTTCAGGGTAGGGATCCCATCTCGAAGCCGGAGGTGATGGAGGCGCGCCAGGGGTTGGGGGTGCATTGAAAAGTCGAGCGTCCTTCTCAGACACTTGCACATGACATCCCAAAAATGGGGGGTCTGTGGCTCTTTGCACAAATCCACCTTTAGCAAAGGGATTACCTGTGTAATGAGAATATGTCCCTTTTGGCTCACCATAAGCCCCGTTACCATTGGGGTGTACCCGCTTGAGAGTCCCATCCCGTTGACGTTTCTGGCGCTTCTTGGGGTGATTCGAATGATTAGAATTCATGATTTTGGCTCTTATGAGGTCGCCCCTCCATTGGTCCCGCAATCCCCTTTCTGCAACTCGAAATTCCTTGTCTGCTTCGTCTTCCTTGAGACGCCGTAGATAGCCCTCTGCCTTGCTGACGAGGCTCACTGCCCACCGACAGATTAGTCTACCTTCCCTCTCATCAGCATCACCCACCCCAGTGATATCCCGAAACTCTGGAAAATTAGCGTTCGTAAGAATCAAAATCCTTGTCTTCAAGACCTTAGAAAGTGGAACGGATTCGGACAGCGAAGACATGGCAACTTCGTTCTTCTTCAATGGCAAAAACCCCAATAGGTTTCTGCTTCTGAGGAACTGTGGTCCTTGAAGAAATATTTCGCTACTTCCATCTTCTGTAAGTTTATTCTTGATCGAGGCAATGCGGATAAAGGACCCATCGAAAAGCTCCACAGTCTTCCGCTTGCGAAGTCTCATCTTATGGTACTCAATCAATTCAAGGTCCAGCTCATGCACCCGGGTAGGCCTCTGCGGAGGAGAGCTGGAATTATGAAAATCGGTGCCGGCAATCACTGGGGTTTCGCATCGCGCAGCCCGCCTGAACCCAGGGCAGCCAGGGTCTTTATGAGGACTTGGTGTTTTAGGAGTTTTAGAAGTTCGGGGGGTTTCCCTAACAGAACCGTTAGGCTGGGGACGAGGAAATCTGCAATCGAAGGGAGCGTTGGATAAAAATGGATAATCGCCTAAAACTTCAAGTGCTCATAGTCAGTATTAAAGTGCATAACAAAGCTTCAAACGAAATAGATAGCTAACTACCTCCATTGGTAAGCACCATATCGGCTGTAAGATCAACTAGTTGCTTGGAATAACTAATGGCTGGTTTCTTCGGATGGCATTGATCTAAAAAAACAGAAAACTTTATATGAATATTCGTAATTGCTAGAGTAAACCACTGGCAGCCCCGAGGCCTAGAGCACAATACCATGATCCTCAACTTCAATAACACTGGGGCGCTTGTAACCTCCCATGGGCTCGAAAATTGGAGGTAAAGTTCGGCAGAAGTCCATGATGGCGGCTGACAAAGAAAGTTCGAGACGGTGCCGGCAATATGTGGCAATTATTCACGGCATAAATGGTAAAGGAACTGACTCATGAACAGGCCCTACCCAAGGCAGTTTCGCAATATCTGGGTAGCAAGAAAAGAACCGAAGGCACTAGGACGCTCAAATCAACGGCCCGTAGATTGTGGGGTTTCTTTCTTTAAAATAAAAAGAAAGAATAATAGCGGAAACCTTCAGAGCACTGTTTGACAAAGAATGCAGGCTTTGTTTGGCGACTTTCAGTCCTCAGTTTGAGGGGGGTAAGGGGTATCCGAGATCAGGCCAGCAGGACCGTAGAGTCGATCCTGTTAGATAAAAAAGCCCGAAATATCCGACCCTTGGAATGAACAGCAGACCACAAAAGAATCAGAGAGCTGGGCGGTGGTGGTGGGGCAGAAAGCAGAAGGATCGTGAACCCAGGAGGAAGTGAGCGTAGCGCAGGCAGAGGTAACATAAGAGGCTCGGAAGAAATCATGAAAGCAAATAGAAAGCAAACCGGAAAGAAGGACTAGGGTGTTATCCAGTTAGCAGTGGAGAAAGAGAAACGATATCCACGCAAGAGCCTCACCTAGATTCAGAAGGAAATGTTCCCGCATCCCGCCGCCGTAGCCATCCAGCATTCACCCAGTCCCAAAGCCACAGTGCACAGACCCAGATATCGAAGCAGGAAACACTGGGTATGAGAATCCTTCCTGTTCACCGTCCAGTGGTACCGGGCAGCAACGTTCGGTGAGGGTCATCTTTCCAATTGTACCGAACAAACAAAGTTTGAGAAACAAAGAACGGCGTGAAGCCCAGTAACAGGCTCAGTCAGGTGCAGCCTTCCGGGAACTCAGCAAAGGATGCAGGAGGTAGGATCTGATAGGACCTGAAAGTTTGTAACCAACAGGGGCCAGTGGGGGAGACTGGAAAGATGGAAGACTTGTGGGATGATAATGGTGATGATCATAGCGACGGATAGAGTGATGGTATTAGTTGTAATTGTAGCTGTGGCTACCGGTATTGTACTCGAGTACTGCGTGTACGCAGAGGAGATTGGGACGGGACGAGTCAATAACAGGCGGGGGATGTTAAGATGAGCTGAGACAGTTGAGAGTGATGGGATGAGGCTGGGATGGTACGGTATGATATCTTCTTGCATGAGATAAGGCACCGTCGATGGGCCACGTTTTTTCCTCCTCGCAACCAATCAAGGCTTTTCCAACCAGTTCACCCCACACTTGCGACTTTCCAGGGTTCGATGGCTTGGAGCAAGACGGGGGACCAATCAGCTGTGGAGAAGTGCCTTGGCATGCTCAGACCCATCCTTGTAGGTATGATACGGTACTCGAGTACTTGTAAGGATTGAATCGCAGGCGCACCTTGTGGGGGGGGCAAATATACCGGTACGAGTATCATAACATACCGGTATGCTTCCTTTTTTCCTTTTTTCCCTTGCACACCCGACAAAATTTTTTTTTCTTCCAACGTTGCTGCAGACTTCCGTCAATGCATTTTCGTGCTCTTCCCCGACCTGTCTCCTTGGGTGGTGAGAAGGGTCAACGTTACCCGGCTTTTAACACTTGGGTGAGGTCCCCGTTGCCACTTGCGAAAGTTTTTTTGCCTTCTGCCTTACATTTGGCCAACCGTAAAGGGCCTAAGTCAACCACTTTTCATCTGATTGCGGAGCTTCCTCAATTTACAAACCGCAAAAGCTCTTTCCCCTCCTTGATTCACTGCATATTCCTACTCAGAAGCGCTGCCATCTCAAAGGCCTTTACTGACACAATTGATAGTTCCAATAATGTGTGGAATTATTGCGGTTATCCTTGCGGATCCTAGTGGATCTGCTGTGACCGATATTCATAATGGACTTCCAGTTTTACAGCATAGAGGACAAGATGCCTGCGGAATTGCTACGTGTGGTCAAGGTGGAAGAATTTATACTCGCAAAGGCAATGGCCTTTGCTCAGAGGTCTTTAGAACACCTGAGCAGCTTATGGATTTGCCGGGAAGTATGGGACTCGGCCATTGTAAGTTTCTTCATATCCAGTCATTTGCAGATAAACTTTCCTTCCACTCTGTCCCTGCCCCCACGCCTTGCTTTTTTTCGCATCTAGGCAGAGACGTCATTCGCTACAATCGATCGTCCATGCGGAAATCGACTCTGATGATCAAATAGTACGTTATCCCACGGCTGGGTCCTCCGCGAACGCAGAGGCACAACCCTTCTACGTGAACTCCCCATATGGAATTTGTTTCGCCCATGTAAGTGGATTAGTTATCCCAGCTATTGCTCTCAGAGGGAAAGGTAGTGGTTAACATCCCTGAAAGAATGGCAACATTATTAATTCACCCGAATTGCGCAATCATCTCGATCACGAGGCGCACAGACATATAAACACAGATTCAGACAGTGAATTGTTATTGAACATTTTCGCGAGCACGCTCCAAGAGACTGGAAAATTCCGTGTCAATGAGGAAGACCTCTTCACCGCCCTGAAAGGAATCTATCGAAGATGCCAAGGCGGCTACGCATGTGTTGCCATGCTTGCTGGTGAGAATGGCAGGGACTTTTAAAATATTCTCGCTCGTATAGCTAAAAGAGTTCCGCAGGATTCGGTATTATAGGATTCCGAGATCCTTACGGCATTAGACCACTTGTTTTAGGAGAGAGGGAAGGCATCAATGGTGGTATGGACTATATGTTCTCCAGCGAAAGCGTAGCCCTTGACCAACTGGACTTTACAAATCATATCAATATTGCTCCTGGTGAGGCCCTAAACCTCGAGACACAAGGGCCAACACTAACATAATTACTTTCACAGGCGAGGCTGTCATTATCAAAAAAGGATGCAAGCCCCTTTTCAGACAGGTTAACCCGATCCTAAATCATACACCTGACATATTCGAGTATGTATACTTTGCTCGTCCGGACTCAATCATCGACGGAATGTCGGTCTATCGCTCTCGGCAAAACATGGGATTGCTTCTGGCGAATACTGTCCTAAAAAGCCTAGGCGAGGAGGTCGTTAAAACAATTGATTTGGTCATTCCTATCCCTACAACCTCGGAGGTTTCTGCACTTAGCCTCGCACAAAAACTTCAGATTCCCTTCTGTCAAGCATTTGTTAAGAATCGTTATGTTGGAAGAACCTTCATCATGCCGGGACAAAAGGAGAGACAGAAGTCAGTCCGCAGAAAGCTAAATGCCATGAAAGAGGAGTTCAAGGACAAAAACGTGCTCCTTGTTGACGATAGCATTGTTCGAGGCACAACTAGCCGGGAGATCGTCAATATGGCAAGGGATGCTCAGGCGAAGAAGGTTTTTTTCGCCAGCTGTGCACCCCCCATTCGGTAAGGATTACACTACATTTACAATTTACGGCAATGTGATTCTATGGCTAACCCCTTAGTAGGAATGCCCACATCTATGGTATTGACCTCGCGGACACAAAAGAACTGGTTGCTTTCAACCGTACCGAGCAAGAAATTGCCGAGCATATCGGTGCCGATGCTGTCATTTACCAAACTCTTCCCGACCTTGTCAAGTCTTGTGGTTCTTTGTCGACAACTGTAAAGAATTTTGAGGTCGGAGTCTTTAGCGGTGAATATGTCACACCCGTCGATCCCAATTATTTTAAGAGACTTGAGGGTATTCGCGGGGAGAGTTCTCGGCTCAAGAGGAAAGCAGCGGCCATTAAAGCGGTAGCTTCCGGAATTGCAAACAAAGAGAATGTTGCTGATGTGCTCAACGGAGTTACCCTCGTCAACGGAGATGGTGAGCAAGTGAGGGAAAGGATGGATGTCTCCATTCACAACTTTGGTGATTATGTGGATGTCAGTAGAGAGGCGGAAATGAGTTTGACTGTTTGAATTTTCTTCTCTGTACTAACAGTACTAACTTGAGCACTCTCTAGGCCTGCCAACACTATCCCCTAAAATTTCCTTTTCGGCTCCTGTGATTCCTTTCTCGTTGAACCGAGGTCTAAAGGGAATATTGTTACATGAAAAGTCTTTTTGTTTTCACATCTCACCATATTCTTTCCCCCTTGCCCTTGTACCCCTTAAGTAGTTTTACCTATTATTTTTGTGTTTTTATATCATATTTCTCTCATTACTTCTGCTGTAGGTTAGAGATAGATTCTAGGTGGTGAGGCTACGATGGAGGTTGTCACAAAGTCATCACGTATAAACAGCAGACGTGCGTGGATGTGAGTCTTTCGCTGCATGGGCTTCTATAGCTCCAGCTAGATTGTGCTGTATTTGTACAATGAATAAATATAAATAAATATAAAAATAAAAAAAAGTCCGGTTGGTCACTTTTGGTTTTCTATTCCTCTTCGTTTCATTTAATTATATCGGTGGCTACCGCATGGTAATATGGAATACTGTCACGCTTTTGGCCCGGGCTGTTCCGTTATCCCACCTCCAGGCTTTTGGATACCATACATATGCCGGGGGGCGAAAATACCCTCGCACTGGTATTCTCGGGGTGCTGGGGCTTATTAAAAATGTGAGCGTATTACCGTATTACCATATTACCCCCCCCCTCCCCCAGTGCAGTACCGGCAATGCAGTATCGTACGTACTCGAGTAAATTATGACTCTGGCCCATTAGGATCGGCCTTCGGTGCCACCCGGGGTCGGGACACTCCTGCGCTAAGGGAGACACCGAATCGCAAGGGTTTATGGTAGCCCTACCGTAGCACAACCAAGTGGGTATAATAACCATACTACCGTACTTTAGAGTAAATATTTCACATTATCGTATCCTACCCAGCCAAAGCTTTTTCTTCTCTATATCATACAAGTTCCAACACTCCAAGTCAATAATCAAATTTTGCCCCAACTTCAAGAGCTATTACAGCGAGAGCCACCTCTCCACGGTGGAATCGAACCCGCTCTGTACAGTAAATGTGTGTCCCCTGCCTGATTTAGGAATTGATTATTAGGGGGGGGGGGGGAGCCGGAACCATACTGTCCTGTAATTAGGGTGCATGCTTACCGGTAGGTCTATCGAAACTCTGGTCTAGGCCTGTTTGAAGTTATGTGCGGGTGGGTGAATTATGCAACCTATTGCTCGTACGAGTATGATACTTTGCCGCAAAGCAGGTTGTGGTGGTGGTGCTGATCAACGAGCCCATTACCGGTGCATAACCATGGTTTTGCGTGCGAGCAAACCAATTCTTGGTGAAGGGAAAAAGTCCGTTAATCCCATGGCGCAATTGGCGGAGCAAAAACCGTGGTCCGAGGGGTCGAGAAGGCCGTCGGGCTAGCCGGCGGAAGGCCGATAGGCTGACTGACTGATTGGTTCCCTTCATAGCCAGTGCTGGTAGACTATGCACCAGGCTAGGTGGAAGAAAAACCTACTGGTATGATAGTGTAAGGTGTTCCATTGAAGACGCTATGTTCCATCCGCATTCCAATCACTGGTCTAGTAAAGGGGTCCAAGCTAAAGCTTATCTACCTAGTACATGTCAAACAATTCCTTGGATTCGACCGTTACTTTCCAACCTGTTAGAACTTTGTATCTAAACTAGCTCAAGAATTACCAAGGGAGCCATGGTTGGTACATTGTCCTTGGTGCAATTTCTGACTATTTCTCTGTGGGAAATGGCAAAGCTTGGCGCTATTTTCCACGACTTTTCAACTTCATTCAACTTTACAATACTACATGCCAAAGTGGCCAACAACTCTTTAATAATCCGTGAGGACTTGGGGGGATATTTGTGTGAGGATTTCAGGCCATACTGTCAATCTTTTTTAATTTTCCTTTTACAGCTCCAGATGTATTGAATGGAAAGTGCGAAGTAGTCTGGCCTGGGTTGTTACTGTACTGGTACTGTACATGCCATGGCCTCGCGAAGGCGTGTCAACCAGTTTCCGTAAACGCCGTCTTTGGACATGGTGGCGAAAAGAACATGGCCCCTCTTCGATAATATTTCATCTTGACACTAATAAATAGTGCAAAAATTGTGATTCGATCCAGGTCTTGTAAGTGGGGAAGATATGGAAAGCACTCAAGGTGGGAGAAGAACGGATGCATTTGGTTAAAATTACTAAAAGGTAGGATGATGTGTGAATCAGTTTGCCCTAAAAAAATACTGTCTATCATACCTCCTTAGTCGCAGTGGCCTAGATAGATGTGCTAATATCGGATGATGGTGGACTCCTCGGGTGAGGTGGAAGGAGGGAGTCTCGCGTTAATGAGAACAATCCGTAAAAGAGCAGGGCGGGCCTCTGGAACCCCAATAGAGACGTGCAATGCCCTGTTCCGCGTGCCCGTCACCTCGTATCACTCGATTGATCAGAGGTGACCATGGTCTCCTTTGCTCTCAGCTTCCACGCGCTAGATACGCCCCCCCAGCTATCTCCGACCAGTTACTAGGACAGCTGTTGGGAGCACGAACCGAAAGTGGTATTAACTAATCATATGTAGCCAATCAATATTTAGTTAGTAGATGTTGGGGCACGTATGGCTGCCTCATAATACTCCCACACTTTACTCAATGGCTAACAACTTCATATAAAATTTCACGGTAGGATGCTTAGAATGATAAAATACCAACTTTCCCGGGATTGTTTGAGTATCTATAAAGGGGTCTAGCTTGTCTTCCCTTTAGCTGTTTGTAAAGGGTGGCGCTCTAGCATGCCGTTATGTTCTCTTCTGGAAAGGGTTGGGCGTCCGGGCGTCCACGTTGTTGCGCTTGTTACGCTTGGGGTACAGTAAGGTATTGATGAACCACTTCCTCACTTACCGGCGAGTTATAATACCCCTTCGACTGAACCTTTAACGTGGACACTTGACCCCGAAAATCGCACCTTCTAGATGGGGAGAGTAAACTCCCCAGAACACCTCAAAGGAGAGTCTAATATTCACTGCGATAATAGTATTCCTTGCTCGAAAAATCTACTTGCAAACAAGTAAGCTGGGGCTCCACAAGAATAAGGAGAAACTGATAGAGTTTGTTCAAATTATCTGATAAAATAGACCGAAAGTTCCTTAGCATCTGGGAGCATCATACGGTATCACACGGTAGGAACTACCGGGGGTTGGTGCCAAGGAATTTCCACCAGGGACCAAGGGGGAACTCGCGTGTTCGGACCTCACACTGAACAAATCAGCTTCGTCCGCCCCAACCATCTATACCACAACTCCCCTCCTTCAACTCCGTGTCTATATCATCCAGGACTCAAGCTTTCTTGCCCCCACAATGCTGGTTTCGCTCACCGTTGGAAAGGTTGATGCCGGTCTGGCTATCCTTCTTACCGAGGAGAAACGACTGGTAGGTTTGACCGCATCCACCAGTGAGCAGGCAGCTTGTCAGAGAGTATCTAGAAAACTAATGAAATCAAGATCGAGTTTCCCTCCGTTCTTTTACCTCCTGGGATCGTATCCGGCTCAATAGTCGACATTCAGATCTCACAAAACACAGAAGCCGAGGATGCAGCAAGAAAGGCCTTCGATTCTCTCCAGGAGGAGATCTACAACCTTTATGGGATCCACTCCCCTTCAAAACCCGTCCTGCGTGTTAGGAATGCCACGCAGACATCTGTTGTACTCGAGTGGGATCCGATACAGCTAGCTACGGCCACCCTCAGAAGCTTGACTCTCTACCGCAATGGTTCCAAAGCCGGAGCCATCCCGAATCCAACGACCCATACTTCCACAAAGATCAGTGGACTAGCGTTGGATACCGAATACTCCTTTCATCTCGTCTTACGAACTAGTGCAGGTACCTACTCTAGCGAGAAGCTCACCGTCAGAACCCAGAAGATGACCGACCTATCCGGTATCACTGTATGCCCTGGCGTCATGCCCGGAGAGACCAGGGAAGAGCTCGAAATAACACTTCAGAGAATTGGAGCCAAACAACTTCAGGATTTTGTTAGAATCGACACGACACACTTTGTTTGCACGGAGGGGCGTGGCCAGAATTGGGAAAGAGCACAGGAGATGAATATTCCCGTCGTTAGACCAGAATGGCTGCATGCTTGTGAGAAGGAAGGGAGGATTGTGGGGGTTAGGCAGTTCTATCTAGGCGCAGATCTGAGCAAGATGAGGCAGGGGCTCCAGCAACACGGTTCCCGTCCTCAGCAGCAGCAACATCGGCCCACGCAGAGCATGACAGAGATCCCGGCCACGACTCCAGTTGCGACCCCGGTCGCCGAGAGACGGGATAGCAGGCACGAGATTCCACCTCTAGAGAGGAGAGAGACTAGACAAGAGAGCCCGGCTCCCGCTACAGAACATGAGGTGGAGGGGGAAGAAGGTCCGAAAGAGGAGGATAAGAAAGGCGGGTCGAAGGGGGATCAGAGGGAGGAAAAGGCGCCTTCCGAACATAGCGCTGGAGAGGAGGCAACTGACATTGTGACCTTGGGTAACGGAAGGCCTGCACCAACAGCTCTTGGCTCAGAGACGTCGATTACAGACACGGGAAGGCCTGAGGAGGGATTTGAGGAAGTTCGACTTTGAGATGGGGCCACCTGACGCAGAGCCATGTGTCGTAAATCTTGTTGCATCAGCTATCCTTTTCTCTTTCCTTTTCATTTTTTCATTTTTTTCATTTTTTCCCTCATGCTCTTAGGTTTGATGAGCCTGGTTTGGCGGGTTTATGGGCATTTTTATTTTAATAGATAAAACCGTGGGCCTTGGAGGTCACGTCAGTTAGACTGGGAAATTTCAGCAATAGGGAATTTATGCGATGCGGGAGATAATGTCTCTAGCTAGTATGATAGCTAGTTAACTGTGGTGCAAGCTCGCTTTATCTTAAGCTAAAACTATCATAATAACTTGGAAACTCAAGAGCATTCGGACTTCAATACCAAGCTTCCCTCAGAACCAGGGGCTCAAGCGCTACTATTGGGTCCTCCACTGTTGAAAAAAGGATGTATTTATATCCCGTTTGACACCGCAAAAAGAAACCCAGAGAGGAAATTAGATAAACCCGTATTTCCCCTTTTTTGAATTATACAATGCCCAGTTGCTAGCGGTGGAGAAGAAAAACATCCCTTCCACCACCGGCTCAAGAAGCGAAACAGTCCCATATCCCACGCAGGGACGAAAAGAAAAAGGAGATATCCCATGTTCACCAGGAGAATTTATTTTGATTTCCACGACAAAACAAGCCCCAATCCATTATCGATACAAAAAGGAAAGTCTCCGCCGCGAAAATTTTAGACTTTTGCAGCAGCCTTTCTGACCTCAAACCTCCTCTGTTTCCTGAGAACCAGGACACGGAATCTATCGAAGTCGCTCAGGTTTCTCCTGGTCTCCTTGGAGGCGATCTTCTTGGCCCAGGAGGACTCGGCCCATTTGGTGTCTACGGCGCACTTCTCCCAGAGCTTGTTGACGACGCCGTTACGGGAGCCGCGGGGTAGGTTGTCGATGACGATAGGGGTCAGGGTGACGTTCTTTAGGGAGTAAGACTGGCGAGGAACGGTGGGGGAGTCGATGAGGACCTATTGAAATTTCGGAGATGGTCAGAATTTCTTCGAGATGCATGGGTAGGGGGGCCATACACGCTTGTGGTCGATAATCTCAACGATGGTGGCTAGTTGTCCGCTATGTGGGCCCTTACTAAGAAGGAGGACACGGCCGACCTCGACCTGGCTAAATTTCATTCAATTCCTCACAATCAGCATTTCCATGTGTTGAAATAATTTCCCTCCCGCGCCCTTGTAGTTGCTCCTGGCCGGAGCCTTGCTTCTTTCGGCCGGGAGTAGTAAGGGAGTGAAACATACCGCCATTGGGTGGTCTTAACGTCGCAACTCATATCGGGTATTTTCTCGGGGCGGATGGGTTGGTGGTGGTGCTGGTGGTGAAGGTAGATTAAGTTGTGGAGCGTCTAAGTTGTTGAATCTCGAGATTTGTTAGAGTCAGTGAATTCTAGGTGTTGCTGTTGCTGCGTGGGTTTTTCGTGGGTGTGGTGGGGTGACAGCTTTTAGTTTTTTAGGGTTTCGACCTGGTTTTCCTTTTCGGTCACGCATGGTGGGATGCAGCAACACCATCAACTTCTTCACTCCCCATGTTTCTTTTTCTTCACTTCCTTTTTCCCCTGACATCCTTCAGCCGAACAACCATCCACAACCACAACAGCAATCTTCCTCCTTATTTCCAGCACGCCCGCGTACTAATATACTTACTGGTATGTTTATCCCACTCAATTGCTTCCCGCTTTGTCCGTTCATATCCATTCGCATGATGAAATAATTTGCGATTGAGTGCCTTTGTTCGCGATTCCACGCCTGGTTTCATCATGCGGCGTTGGCACAACTGATATCTTTCTTACATATTCTGACTTCTCCATCCCCCTTCTCTCCAAATCCCCTCCGCTCCCCGCCAATTCTTCATAGAAATAGGCTAACCATTTTGTCCTCAGACTTTTAGAAACCAAACCCGCAGAAGTTTTCCCAACACCAAAATCAATCGCCGGCTCAACTGAGGTGTGTACCTTTTGCTTTCCCGCTTTCCTGCTAGCATGTCTGCCTTCCCTACTTCTGTCCAATGATTATACTCTAGCACATAGATAGTATGCGATCCTTCGGGAGATGCGCTTCGCTTTTTTCACCAAGATCACTGAGGACTGTTTCTTTATTGCGCTTTTTTCTTCTTCGAGGGACTTTTAAATTATTGGGCTCGGCTGACTTTTCAAAGTGCTAGATTTAGAAACGGTCCATACGACATGAATTGCCTTGGGCCATACAGGGTATCTCGCCTATCTTCCGATTTCCCAAAGATATTCATCTTGCTTAGATAGTCAATATATTATGTACTCGCCTTGTTCTTGGGGATCTTGGGGTTGTGTGTGTCTTGTGCCTCTTTAATATAAATCTTATTCTCCTGTGGAAACACCACCATTGCGTCCACATCCTCAGATGCCTAGCCAGGTATGCTGCTTGTGCCTAAACCAAGTCATGGCGCAACGGGCCTTAGGTTTTGGGTGTGTTCTTTCGTTGATTAGCACCATAACTTAATTTCTGGGCAAGTAGTCTACTTGTAGCTGAAGCAAAAATTCTCATGTCTTGCCAAGCCTACTTTGCATCCATCGCGTTTCCCAACAAGCGCGTCGAAGTGATACCCTGCAAGGTACTTGTTCAGTACCACTTTCAACTACATTATTCCCCTTCTCACCAGCAACCTCCAAAAATGTCTACTCCAACCTCATCACAGCCTAAAGTCTCACTTCCGCTTGTGAGTGTGTTACGTTCAGGAGTAGCTGTCTTAATATTGACGTTACTAGGCTTACCAACAAGATCTCTTTGAAGAAGTCTGCGAACAGGACCAACTCGTCATTCTTGCAAGAGGTCTCGGCCTATTACATATTGTCACAAGTCTACTGCACAAATATGATGCCGTTGGAAACAACCTCGTGTTGTTGATTGGCGCAGATGATAGAGAGAACGGATGGCTCGGAGAGGGTCTGTTCGCCACCCGACAAGAACCGGACGTATGAGAACTAACAGGTTTATAGCTCTCGCTGAACATGCGGTAAGATCAGGAACCACAGAGGCGAGGGGTTTAAAAATTATAAACACTGAAGTCGCAAGTGTTTCCGCGAGGTACGCCACGCCGGGCGAAACTAGGAGGTAATGGTTGAGATGTGGGTGCTGATTCTCCAGAGCGGAGATGTACAAGCAGGGCGGCATATTCTCGGTCACCTCGAGAATCCTGGTAACTGATATGTTGACGGACTTGATAGATTGCCCGAAGATATCTGGAGTGGTAGTACTCCATTCTGAGAGGTTGGCCCCCGGTTTCCTTATCTATCAAGCGAATGGGAGGTAACGGGCCATAGAGTCATTGCAACTTCTATTGAAGCTTTCATTCTCCGAATATACAGGCAGAAGAATAAGGAAGGGTTTCTCAAAGCTTTCTCTGATAACCCAGAGCCTTTTACAACCGGTTTCGCTCCCCTAGCAACCATGATGCGAAACCTATTCTTGCGATCACCCTCACTATGGCCGAGGTTCCATATAACAGTCGCGAAATCTCTGGAAACTAAGAAGGCCGAAGTAGTAGAGCTCGAGGTCGCAATGACTGACTCAATGCGAGAAATTCAAGCTGCGGTGTTGGAGTGCATTGAAACTTCGATTAGCGAACTGAGGAAATCGAATAGTTCTCTCGAGCTGGATGACTGGACAGTTGATAGTGCACTCCATAAATCTTTTGATGTCATTGTACGGCGGCAGTTAGATCCCGTATGGCATCGAATTAGCTGGAAGACTAAGCAGATTGTCAATGATTTGACCGTTCTCAGGAGGATCCTACAGTATTTTGCTCTGCTCTTCCTTAGCCTGGTGGATTCAGACGCTGACTACAGAAAAGCTGTCTTTTGACATACGACTGTGTGACCTTTTACCAGTATCTGGAAACAATTCTTGCCACGCATGCGCCTCCGCCAGGTTCGACCCGTTCGTCTCAATCGCCTTGGCTGTTCCTTGATGCTGCACATACGATATTCACTCTTGCAAAACGGAGAGTTTACACAGGAAAAGCAGATTTAAGCAAGAAGGCCTCAGGGAAAGTGCCGCACGGGCTTGAGCCAGTATTAGAGGAGCTTCCGAAATGGGCGATTCTCGCAGAGGTGCTTGACGAAATTGAGAAAGATGGCTATTTTAACCCGGCCCTCAGCCAGTCCTCCGGGAGCACACTGATAATGTGCAGTGACGAAAGCACCTGCAGACAGATACGCGAATTCCTTCAAACTATGCACGAGACACCGTTGGAAGACCTTATAAATCAAGACGATGAGCTGGAGGAGAAGCCCAACCGGGCTTCTGCAGCGTATATGATGCGGCGGAAGCTGCGAGCATATTTCGCTTGGAAACCAGATTTTTCAAAGTTTAGTGCTCTGTTATATACTGGGGAGCAGAAGAACCAAAGTCAAGGCCAGGGGAGCTTTGGTGGTCCGGCGAATAAGATGCCCAGCAATGAGAGCTTTCGGGGTCGAGCTCCACCTCCAAACAAGCGACGGAGAGTTCGAGGAGGCGCAGCGGCAGCTAGTGGGCCAAATCGTCAAAATGCAGGGGCGGTTCAGGTGACAGAAGAGCAATCCGCACAAGTAGCTGCTTTGCTTGCCGGCGTTCAGCCGACGGAAGGAGAGCAGAATTTGAAGCAGGAAATTGGAGCAGATTCCTTCGAGAACATGGAAGACTATTATGAGTTCTATGAAATGAATGATCTCATTGTGGTCCACTCCTATGATGGAGATATGGACGAGCGTTTGTTGGATGAGCTACGGCCTAGATATGTTATCATGTACGAGCCCGATCCTGCTTTCATCCGGCGGATGGAGGTAAGATATATCCAAACCAGACAAACCCCAAACGGAAAGTCTGATGCAAGTTTATAGGTCTACCGCAGTTCACATAAAGACCGGGAAGTCAGGGTATACTTTCTGCACTATGGCAAGTCCGCGGAGGAACAAAGATATTTAAGCGCCGTACGGAGAGAAAAGGATTCGTTCACCAAGTTGGTTCGGGAAAAAGGAGTATGTTACGCACGTAATCCATTGTTTGTATAAGCCTAACAACCTTCCTAGAGCATGAGTGTCACCCTCACCTTGGATGCAAAAGCCGTTGAGGACCCACAGGAAGCTTTCCTTAGGACAGTAAACACCAGGATAGCTGGGGGTGGCCGCGTAACAGCGACTGCTGTTCCTCCGAGGGTATGTGTAAGGCTATGGGATATTATGATTATCGAATTATCTAACACATCCCCAGGTGATAGTCGATATACGAGAGTTTCGTAGTTCGCTACCATCTCTACTGCACGGGAGAAATGTCGAGGTCGTTCCTTGCACCTTGACTGTTGGCGATTACATTCTCTCTCCGAACATATGCGTTGAAAGAAAGTCAGTCAAGGATTTAATATCTTCATTTAAGGATGGGAGGCTTTACACCCAGTGCGAGAACATGCTACTGTATTACAAGAACCCCATGGTACTCATTGAGTTTGACCAAAATAAATCATTCAACCTGGAGGTATGTTATCCGCATTCAATATTGAAGATGGGTAGTTATAGTGTTGACAGAATTGTGCAGCCTTTTGCGGATCTTACGGGAAACATTGGCCAGCACGATCTCCAGGCAAAGCTAGTGCTACTAACTATAGCCTTCCCCAGGATTAAACTGATTTGGTCCTCAAGCCCCTACCAAACAGCGGAGATCTTTGAGGAATTGAAGAGAAATCAGAAGGAGCCGGACCCACTAGAAGCGATTAAGCTCGGCCTTGGGCCGGGCGAAGAAATCGCTGGCGTCTACAACCAGACACCCCAGGTATTCCTAAATCTAAATCTAAATTCCCGCCCGTGGTAGAGATAATACTAACGGGGTGGATAGGAAGTCTTGCGATCAATACCCGGGATTAACCCTAAGAATATCAAGATCATCATGTCAGAAGTGGAGAATCTGGTCGAGCTCAGTAATATGGAGGAGAAGGACATATCTGCTTTGATCGGAAAAGAGGCCGGAAAGCAGGTTTACAAGTTTTTCAATAGATCAGCGTTTTCTTAAAGGGTGGAGACTATCTTGGGGTGTTAGAACATGTCAGGTGAACCCACAAAGCAGGCCTCCGGCCACTTGAAAGCTCGCAATAGATAACACGGCACCGTACAGTAAATTTGTGATGGCTACTCAAAGGATCTTGCGGCTTGCCCCATTCTCGCCGGCCTCGGTGGGTGGTTCGGTGATGTATCATAGCGGATCACTCGCATGATGCCTGAAACACTTCCAGACACCTGTAAAGCAAATCACCGCGTGGAAGCAGCATCCCGCAGGCGATGTCCCCATGATTTTTCCCGCTTGTCGCCTGCCATCAGGACCAACCCATCTCCGGAGGCGCAACCTTTAATTGATAATGTTTGTGATCACCTCCACCAAGTCCACGCGTACACACCATACTGCACCTCCCGTCTATCCCAAAACAGCAATAAAGATACCTTCATACCCTAACTAGTCTATCTGTCCAATTCCCGTGGAATGCAGCTTTCGTCACCAGCATTTACTACCGGTTTCTAGCACGCCTTCTCTGAACCCCCCCCTTCCCCGCTGTGCGCACCTGTCTCCTCCGTATCCCGAGTTAACACTATAATCGAGAATCACCGGGTCGCAGGCTTGAGATAGAGGAAAAGGAAGGAACAGTTATGCAACGAGGCAACTACCCTCCAAATACCGCCGCCTCTCCTCCCCTCCACCACCCAGTCCCCCAACACCACGTTCCGATCCCCGTAATGCACTCCCCGCCACCACTACAAGCTTCGAGTGCCTATGGAAACGCATACGCGCCGGCCCCTGCGATGGGGCACCCTGCGTACGGCTTCCTTAACGATCCGACGACACAGATGGCCTTCCAGGTTGGCGGACGGGCGACGGAGGCGGCGGGACAGTATGTCGAGCAGAATGTAAGCGGTTTTTCCGTCCTACTTTAATCCACTTTAAAGGGCTAATGAAGGAATGAGATAGCTTGGTAAATATCTGCAAGTTAGCGCGTTAAAACATTACTTCAACGTTTCGAATGGGTACGTCTTGCAGAAGCTGGGCTTGGTGTTGTTCCCATGGCGGCATAAGCCCTGGTCTAGGAGTGGGTCGCAGAGGACTGGTGCGAGCGGGCAGATGGAGGGGTACTTTTTGCCACCGAGGGAGGACATTAATTCGCCGGATATGTATATTCCAGGTATGCCCCTCGTTATTCGTTATGTTCGGCGAATTGATTGTGCTGATGTTGAGTAGTAATGGCATTCGTGACTTACATCCTCTTATCAACACTCCTCTACGGCCTTGCTGGAAAGTTCAACCCGGAGCAGCTTGGCCTTACCGCCTCGTTCGCGTTCACCATTGTCATTCTAGAGATTATAACCATCAAGATCGGATGTTATTTATTGAACATCAACAACGATAGTCAGTTGCTTGACTTGGTAGCATATTCGGGCTACAAGTTTGTGGGGATAATTGTCACCCTGGCGATCACGACTCTGGGGTCAAAATGGCTGGAGTACTTGGTTTTCTGTTATACCTTCAATGCAAATGCTTTCTTCTTGGTATGCCCTTCCCAGTAGTGGCCACGACGGGAGAGGAAAAAAGTGCTAATTGCTTATCAATTGTGATCTATAGCTTCGAAGCTTGAAATACGTCCTCCTGCCTGACACCACAACGGATAACCCCCGGAGCACCACCTACGCCGTCAACCGCACGCAAAAGAACCGGAGAACACAGTTCTTATTCGTATACAGCTACCCTGCCCAACTTGCCTTCATGTGGTTGCTTTCCTCCGGTTTCAACTTTCGTAGTGCTGCCGCTGTTTGAAACATATGGGGTAGGATACCCATCTCCTTTCTTCATCGCCCCCCTATCAAAAGTCGAAGTTTTTAGTGAAACTGCGCGGGGATTTCACTTCGTATTTCTTCCCATCGTTGGTTGTAAATAAGTTTATCTGTTTCTAAAGTTACGCCTGTACAAGACCGAAACCGGGGATAGGAGGGAGGAGGGAAGGATTCATGGATGGGAGGAAGAAAGAGAAACAAAAAAGTATCGTAATAGATGCCTCCCCCGACCCCATTCTTCAGAAACCTTACGAATTCCTTAAAGTATGCTCTCGGATATCCGCCAAAATTTAATAATGATAATTTGAACATGTGAAATTAAAACCTAACTACCGTATTGGCCGTGGATGTCACCGTGGCAACTGTGCTCGCTAAACAGCTTTTGGGAACATAAGCGCGGCAACTATCTCCCCAAGGTTGCAAATTAATAAAAATACCGTAAAAACCGAAATAATTGGGCATGGCGCTAGGACGTCCAGAATTTCCCCTTTGGATTAGGGGGGGGAAACACACCGCAAAGACCCTCCTTCAGTCCTCACCTGAGACAACAGACCATACTAGGAGAGGCAACTCCAACGTCTTAGCGTGATGCCCAATTATTTCGGTTTTTACGGTATTTGTTCATGCAAAAGAGCTGGCATGATATGATACTCGAGTATATACATAAGCAAGATATACGGAGGTACGATCTTGGCGACAAAAGTCGTCGGCATCCCCCCCATTTTACACCAAAAATGGGCATTTTCGCTCCACGAAATCTGCTTCATGGATTGCAAGAAAATTTCAAAAATGCCCCAGAGCCTTTAGAGTGGTCTAGATATTATCATTCATAAGTAGCAAGCTGTGTTAGCTAATGCCCATGGTGCAATGTGAGAGAGAATGATGGTGAGCAAAAGGTACCTCTAATTTTATATGAGGTTCCCATACAAAAGGTACATTGCAACAACATCCAATCTAGATCCCAGGCTCTCAGCCCTCGCAGTAGAGCAGAAAAATTCTGATAATTTCTATGCAGAGATTCTAGGGAATTACCAACACTATGGCATTGGTTTTGTTGATTCTATATTAATTTGAGATGAATTGTGAGTGCTTAAAGTCGGCCATTTTTGGTGTAAAATGGGGGGGGTGCCGACGACTTTTGTCGTCAAGATCGTACAGTACAGGGCCTTCAGTTTTGTAGGTTCTACAAGCGATGTTTGCCGCCCTCATCCCCTGTGCAACATACAAAACTTAGGAGCCGTAGATACCCCCGTACTATTGGCTATAGGTTGCATTGTAGACCAAGTATCATCCCGTAGCTCATGGCCTCAATGCTACGGATGCAAAACATATTATGATACTTTCTCGACTCTGCCAAGCTCCATAGCAATCCACACAAGTGCTTAACCTTGACATTGTCCGGGTTTTCTGTTTTCTAAATAGAGTTTCTGGAGTCCTATTTGGGTTGTTTTTCAACAAAATTTCAAGTTCGGCGTGCTCCAGGGGCCACTCTGTTTTAAGCAGCTTCTAAGTGCCTTTTCTCAAGAATCTCAGAAACTTTTGTCTAACAATTAGAGAAAATGGAAATTTAATTAGCCCCGCTTAACAAGATACCCCTGGGGCAGTGGTTTTGCTATCTCGGCCAACTGAAAAAAATCCCCCAACTGGACCCTACACTCTATAAATCCTCTAGTAGGAGCCAACAAACGGAAAACTAACAGCTATTTTGGCATACCATAAGAACTCGAGTAATTAAGCCTCACGCTACGACGTTGGAATTGCCTTTGCTGGTAAAGTCTGGCTCTTTTTTTCTTTTTTTCTTTTTTTCTTTTTTTCTGTCTTGAGCTCGGGCTGGGGGGGTGAGTTTTCGCTGTGCACTCATCTCCCTATCCGAGAGAGGGAATTTCGGACGTCTTAGCACAGGGTTCAATTATTCGAGTTCTTCTGGTATGCTTGTGCTTGTGCTGCTCATAAACATCGTAGCTGAGCATGCCGAGAAACGCGACCACCTTTGCTAAATGTTAGTAACAGGAAATTGTACAGGATATTCAAACCATACCGGTATATGTAAAAATCGGCGCACCATTCCCTGAGTACGTTGCTCATTCTTGTCATAAATTAGTAGCCTCGCCCAAGCTCAAAATTCAGAACATATCATACCTCAATCAAGAGAGTTAACTGGGCGTCCAGGCCTTTCAACCCGCTGCTCATCCTATCGAACCCCCTGCTCATCCTGCCGAACCCCCTGCTCATCCTGTCGAACCCCCTGTGCACTTTATTTTCTAACCTGTTTATCGACTCGTCAATGGATCCAATGGAGCTGTGGCATTTGGTACTGTCCTAATAGATTTTAGTAAAGCTGTCTAATGAACTATTATCTACATTTTTAGAATGAGGACATACTTTTTTGACTTCAGAAAAGTGCTTGATATATTTGGTATTCAATTCGGAAAAGCGGCTGGCTAGCCGGGTATTCACCTCAGGAGGTCTCTCCCATGTCATGTAGCGTTGGCTGTCAAGGGGACGGTTTCCAGTCGAATGATATCTTACTTGGGTAGAATGAAATTTGCGGTGAACCCCCCTGACACGAAAGTGAATCCTGGTAGTGATGAAATTTTGTGTAAGCTTGAGAGACATTTCTTTTTGGTAGACTGAGGGGTTGTAGTGGTTATGGAGAAATCGACCGAAGAATGTTTGTGGTATGATATTATACCACAGTATTTCTAAAACGGTGCATATCGAACTTGCCCTAAAGAAAAAGATGAAAAAACCCCTACCCACATACGTCATCATCCCTCCACTAGCCCTAGCACCCCAGCCCCGGCACCCTAGCCCCTGCCCTCCACATCGCACTCCCCCCCCCGGCTGGTTAGAATTGGGGGGGGGGGTTGAATCGGGGCTTCTGGAAATGGGATTGAAGCGAGGGGTTCTTTAATTTCTTGGTAGGCGAGGGTGGCAGGAGCTCTTTATGATACTTTAGATCTGGCGCCATTCCGAGTATTGTATAACCAGTTAATGCGGTACTCTATACGTGCACCCAACAGCATTACAGTCCATGGGTAGACTAAGCCAACCAAAACCCGCTTATCCCGCAGTTCATCCTGAAAGCACCACCCTGTAGAGAATTATGTGGTTATATGATGGTGGTCTGCTTACTCATAAACAATATTGAACTACAAGGGTAGGAACTTACTTGTATTCACGGGAACAGACAGGGATATATTTGGCTGGTTAACCTTGAATAACTGTTTCATAACTTCTGGCGGGACCCTGTACAGTATCGGGGGGTTTTTTTGTGTCATATGCGATTATGACTGATGTTGCCTGGCATGAGCTTGTTGCAAGGCAGAGGAAAGCTCTCATCACAGCTATGGCCCAAAATTCAAATAACCTTCAGACTCCACCACAGCCGTGCCGGCAAAAATTCCGTACTTCTCATCCTCCTCCAAGAACCAGTAGCCCTTGAGAACACTTTTCTGGCCCATACTCTCCATTATTCAGTAAGAAACAAATTGTAATCAATGTTTCCAGGGCCCCTGGGGGCGTACCCGCATACCCAAAGGCTGTTATCCAAAGGCCTCTTGTTCTATGGTCTGCGGGTAGTGTAAGGTGCGGAATACAGACAAAGGCATAGTAGTTTGCACTCTTAAAGCTGTGAAATGCGCCACAAACCCGAGATAGAAAGGTGCGTGTATGGTGTAGCCGGGCCAGGGCCATGTAGGAAGAGAGAAGCAGGTTTATAAAAACAACACAAAACAAACCACTTCGGGGCGCAAAACTTCAAAACCATCCAGTTGGCTTCCTTCTGTTAATTTGAGAGATCCAAGTAGGCAGAGGGGGGGGCTACGCACCCCTCCTCTACGACTTCTAGCACCATACTTTTATGAAAAATACTGAGCCACACTTTATTTTGACCTCTTAGTAGGAAACCGAGTTTCGTCGTATCATGGGTATCAGCGAGTGGACTAATTAACCTAAGTTGCTAGACTTGCCTAGTATCAAATCATACCAGAACACAATATCGCTCGTCATCCAATATCACTCGACAAATTGGATGACAAGGATTTCCTGAATTGTCACACAGAGAAAACTAACTTAGGTGGCTTCTGAAATTTAATTTGTCTTTTTTTTCTTCCTTCTTTCTCCCCGACTAAACCGAACGTGCGATATGCCCCTTGGCCGAAGCCTAACTTGCCCGGCGGGGTTCGGGGGTCCGGGAAGGTGTAAGTAAAATATCGATTGGGGCGATTCGTTTGCTACTTTGTCCGGGGAGAGGTGAGGGGTTCGGTTGGTGCATTTTAGGAATACTTTTTTAATTCATTCAAATCTTGCCACTATTAAGTTACGGGTTTGGGTGAGACCTACAGTAGTATTGTGCCGGGGGTGGGGGGGGGGATCGGTGAGGCCGCCTAGTTGAGTTTGCCTCAAGTTATGCTGCCTGATTTTGGTTCCAGTTGGATACACCTAGTATCCTCTCTCTTAGCTTGTGTTCCCTATTGGCTACTGTATATTAATATCAACAGGCGCCATTTAGACAGATGGGCTGGATTCTCTAGACGATAAGGTGTCCGACTGGACCAGACTTGGTGAGGCCCCTTCCGTTCCCGCGGTGGCAATTGGCGCCTTCTCGAGGATGTTTATGTGATTCCATCGCCGATTCGCTCCCCAGCTGCGAGCCTTGGGGAGTTCCACCCCAGCCCATGCCAATCTGTGTTCTGGACAGGTACAGCCAGGATAAATACTCGTACATGATGATGCTCTGCTCTACCGGTAGCACACATTTACTACAGTCAAGAGCAGAGCGGCAGCCGGCTGATCAGCCTACAAGAAAAGAGCATTTGGTATGCCAAACCGTTCAAGAAAAGAATAAAAAACATATAATCAACATCTAAAGACACCTTTCCCACACCCTTCCATTAAATTTTAGCCATTCTCGGAAAACAACCATTATGAATTTGTAGCCGAAGCCAACCGAGTCCACTCCCCCCGAGTTATGTCCCTGCCAGCTTGCTTCTTTATCGTCGAGCTCTCCACCGAATTTTGTTCTTGATTGTCAACTTTCCCTCCTAGCCTGGTGTCCATCGCAGTGTCAAAGTAAAACCTTGCTCCAAACTAGCAGCATTCACCAATCTACCGGCAAGGGATCGTTAGTAGAGGAGAGGCCACTTATCTCTCACCAATGGGAAAATGGATCCCTCAGCCTACCTAAGCAGTGCTTTTACGCCCCCCCCCCGTCCCTTCCCGAGCCCACGCCCGCACGCAGTTACTAGATCGGTGGGAGGTTCAATACCAATAATACCTAGCAAGCAAGCAGGGAGTTCGGAGGGTAAAAATGGTCTTGTGACTTGTAGGCTAAGGGGTCACGGCGGACTACCGGCAAGATCAAGGTTCCTACAGTATATTCACACTGTTTGAGGCATCATATCAAAGGGCCTGAAATATGGGAACTAAGGGATCTTGACGGAACTTACTTTAACCCCACATTCTCAAGAAATTAAGCTATTGCCGAGGGAGGTCTATGATAGCAAAATTATCTTTCCAACGGGGTTACTCGAGTACTCTCTGAGTAACTATCAAGGGATTCCTTTCCTGTAACCTATTACCTCATATGTTGCCTCACCGAGCTGTATCCAACAGTGCAGTGACGCTGGATCAGATGCCCAAGTGAAGGGATCCTCGGGGGTGCGCGAGGGGCCGCCCTAATAGCAAGTTTGCTAAAAATCGTGGGCATAGTTGGACGGCTTACTCTATTCTCGCGAATTTAGTTGGTTTAGCCCTCGACATTCCTTCCATTATAGTTGGGGAGGCGATATGATACCAAACAAGTTCACCTTGCCGTCGTGCGGTGCCATTGTTACTTCTCGAGAGTGGGAGTTGGACAGCCTCCGATAGTTCTCGGCCAAGTGCGGGATACTCTTTACCTGTACTGGCAGCCCTTATTAACGTTATGCCTCACTTTACCCACAATTTCTGACGTTTGTGAACACCCCTAGGCCCGAACTTTCTTACATGTGGATTAGCCTAGTATCATACTCGTGCTATTGCATACCTAATTTTCGATCTTCAGCTTGGATCCAACTAGCATGCGAGAGCAATTGCGTCCACAAAGGTCATTTGATGGCGAACAATTTCGTAGTCAGGTGATTTGGAGTTTTACATGTCCATTTATGCAAAATATACAGCTATGGTAGAGTTCCTTCCTGCCTGCCTTGCCTGTTGCCAGTGCGAGAGTAATTGCGTATAGAGGGGATGCATATTGTGAGAGAGATACAAAAGAAAAGAAATAAATAAAAAAGAACAAGCCCATATTGCCCAAATAGCAAGTACTCCATAACACCAAAAGGGAAAGGGGGGGAAGGAAGTGGCGCAACATGATATGACTCAGTGGGTACTGGTTTTTCCGAACGAGCTTTCAACAAAACACTCCCTCCATGCCTCTAGGAATGGGAAACAACCCATTTATTCATTTTTTTTAGATCATCACAGTTCACAGTAATCGTCATCATACGGTAGTATCGGTCACCACACTACCTTCATTCCCCGTCCGTCCGTTATCATCCTCTCTATGTCCACCAGTGAGGGTGGTGGTAGTAGTTGACCTACTCCTCCCTACGTCCTCCCCCTCATGAAGTGTAGGTGAGTCCAGTGGGATGATGTCGGTGTGTGCCAAGTCAGTTCTGGTTCCCCAGCCAGCATTACTGGCAGATGGTGAGAAGGGTGGTATTCCGACTCGCCCTGCCCCTCTGCCGAGGCTGCTGCCATTGCCATTGCCGCCTAATCCTGGATTAGAGAAGCCGCCGGAGAATATACTCCTCACGTCGTCGTCGTCGTAGTCGTCGAAGTCGCCGTGGTGGGATAGGGCGCCTGTAAGGCTTTGGTATTTTCCTTCCGTGGTGCTAGTGCCGGTTGTGGTGGTGCCACTACCTCCGCCGCTATGATCGTCGCTTATGGAGTCGGGCCGGCTCATACCTGGACTGTGTGGGCTTGGTAGGATGCTCTGGCTCGGAAGGATAGAGAAGATCTCTCCTTCGCCGTTGATACCCCCACTGGACTCGTGCGCGAATGGATCCGCAGAGCGTGATATCAGGTCGTCTAGACCACCGGAGGAATCCCATCCCTTCTGCGCGATTTTTTCGAAGATCTCGATCTCCGCACGGACTACAAGTGCCGAGGAGTCCAGTATCCGTGTAGAGGTCTCCTGCGAGAGAGCTAGCGCTTCCCGGTAATGTGCGTACTTGAGATTGTCTAGCTCATCTATCTGGCGTGTAAGGTCCACCAGAGCGCTGCGAAACGCAGAGAGGTCTTCGTGTGCATCAGCTGCTGCTGGCTGGTTCCATATTGAAAGTTGCACCATTTTTTTCTCAAAAAAAAGGGATCGAGAGTACCCACTCCTTTTTCTCTGCCTTGCCAATTTCAGGTGCTCCTGTTCTCGCTTTCGCAGCTCTTTACTCTTCTCGCTCGCTTCCTTCTTGTACCGCTCCTCGTTCTCTGTTGTTTTTTCCTTGTAGCTATCCAGTTCGTGGAGCAGCGGAACTTCAAAGCCTCGGTATAAGCTCTCCGATAGGATGTGCGTGTTGCTGGCTATTAGGTATTGGAGACCCCCGGCATTCATTAGACCGTCGGCGGTGTCACCTGCTCCTTTGCCTGGACATGGAAGAAGAAAATGTGTCAGTGGGTGCGGCATTCTTTGTTATTCATGGGGCATAAAATCACATTTTGCGCACGATTCCAATGCTGCACCAAATGTCGATGCGGCAGCGGCAACAGTAGCTAGCGACTTCCTGTAGGATTTTGCAGAATCGAGAAGTTCCTCATAGGCGGTTATCGAAGCTGCCACGTCCGCCCTCGACAGGAAGCTCTTCGGCAGCAGCGGGGGAGGTGGTGGTGGTGGAATATTCAACGAAGCGGTTGGGAAGGCTGTCGAGGCGAACGAGTGAGTTGGCGAAGGAGGCATAGGGGGCAGATCGTTGAGGGCAGGAGTAGACGGGGAGGAGGGGGAAGCCATGGTTGAAATAGTAATATGCAAGAATGAATACGATTCGAATTAAATGATGGAAACCGGTAGAAGGGTGGGTTAAGAATGAGATACAGTATGAAATGAGGTGGAATGTGGAGGCGGAAGAGGCTCCACTGGCTCCGTCTGAGTCGCTTATTACTTGTAGAGTTTGGTTGGGTTTGAGGTGGCTGCCAAGACTATTTTGTTGCTTCTTCACATGTTATGATAGGGCGTGTGATAAGGGACGATAGTCAAGTGCGGGAGACAATTTTATGTAGTGTACGGGTATCGTTGTATGATTCTGTAACTTAAATTTTATGTTCAAGGGCCAGGAGACATGTTTCGTACCGGACAGGGATAGCTTTTTCAAGTTAACCTAAATTAACTGTTGATTAACTTTCACATTCTGCTTGTATCATACTTACTTGTGCACCCAAGTACGGCACCGGCACGGTATGGGTACTTACGGTACCTAACTGAAAGAAGTACTTGTACCGTAGTCGTCCAAGGCTTCTCCGTAAATTCTGATGAGCGCTACTTATCGTTTTGTGACACAAGATACGGTGCTATGCGTAGAATACGGTAGTCTTTATGAATAGTGGCCTTTAACTTACGAGAACTGTGATCTGTTTTCTCGCTCGGTGGAGGGGGAATTCCTGGTTCTAGCACCACCCTCTTTCTCTGTAGTCTACCCTTCCCTCTTTCTTCTAGCTGATGCCCCTCCCCTCTGTACTTCTTCCACTTATACTCTTGGCAACCTCCTACCTCTGTTGTTATTCCATCCTCACCCCGCTATCATTAATCAACCATACTTCTCCATTGGAAGAGGTGAAAATCGCAACACCCATCTCCGCATTCACCTCCGCATCCACCGCTATGACTAGCGCTGCAGCAATCGTGGTTCCGGCTGCCACTAGACACACTGCCACGTACTTCTCCCCCCCCTCCACCTGTCTTCTGATCACTGTCCTAATGTCTTCATTTCTATCGTCTTACAGATTTATCTTTCTTCATGGCCTCGGAGACACCGGTGCCGGATGGTATGTGCTTTTGTCTTCCTAGGCCCTTGCGATAGATAAACAACTGCCACCCTTACCTACAAAGCCCCTTTCGGCACACGAATTAGTAGTTTCTGAGAAGTTATTGTGCTTAGGTCTTCCGTTTCCGAGAATTTTCGTCTCCGGAGGAAATTTGACGAATGCTCTTTCATTTTTCCGCATGCACCAATGATTCCGATTACCCTGGTGAGTTTTTTACTCTCTCGTAGACCGCGTGCAGTCCAACTCTACAGGCTATGGTGAGCTAGTAAGCTAACCCTTCTTCAGAACATGGGTATGAGAATGCCTGGCTGGTTCGATATTGTTGGTACCACTCGTCAGCGGATTGCCAAACCTTGGACGAGTGATAGCTAATGACCTCAAAGGTCTCTCTGACCAATATTCAGAATGATGAAGATGAAGCTGGGATTCTGGCGAGTGCCCGGAGTATCCATGCTATCATCGAGGAGCAGATTAACAAAGGGATCCCTAGTGAGCGGATTATCCTCGGTGGATTCTCGCAAGGCGGTGCACTTGCCCTTCTGGTAATCTGCTTCACCCTGCTCCCATTAAAGGAGATCTATACTAACTCCTGATCTGTTAATAGACTGGTCTTTCTTCTAAACACAAGCTTGGTGGCATTGTTGGGCTCTCCACTTGGCTTCCTTTGCACCAGAAGATTAAGTCTCTAGTTTCCGAGGAGAACAAAAGGACCGATATCTTCCAAGCTCATGGGGGGTCGGACAGAGTGGTTCAGTATCGTTGGGGCGAACGTACCAAGGAGCTTTTGCAAGAGGACTTGGGCCACAATGTAGAGTGGCACTCGTACCCTCAGCTTGAGCACAGTGCAGATCCCCAGGAGATTGCGGACATGGAGAAGTGGCTGCACACCAAGTTGCCGCCTATAAGCTCATAAAAAAAAAGGTACCCAGAGAGGATGTTCTACTAGCCTCAAGGTTAACTTTATCTCTTAGTGCAGCACTAGATATGGCCGATGGTTGAATAGAAATACATCATTTAAGTAGACCACGGCCAGTATCGGGCGCCTTGAGAGTTAGGCATGTTAATTCTCACGTGGCTGCTGTGACGGTAGAAGTTTATTCCATTGTTTATCTGGTGGAGATGAAGACAGAAGAAACGAAGCAATAACAGTTGCAATACAGTAGAAACCCAGTAACATCTCCCAAACATCCAGAAGGGGAGGAAAAAAAAACAGACACTGTTAAAACCCCAAAACCACTACCATGATTCCCATTCCCTAGCAACACCTATCCTCCTCCAGCCATCATTTATTTATTCAACTCCTGAGCCCTAGCGTGTAGCTCCTCGCGATTGGCCTTCTCCCCAAGAACAGAGGTATCCTGGGGTATGACGGGGCCAGGCATAGACTGGAAATGCTCAGCTTCGGGCTTATCACCCTCCTTATCCTTCTTCTCCTTGTCAAAAACACCAGTCTTGATGGTCTCCTCCGAGGGGATAACAGGATTTACGGTATTGGCATCCAGAGCGGATGTGTCTTTCGAGTTGACACCGGGGACGACGAGAGGCATGTTGTTTATCGTATCGTGAAGTATGAAGCTATGAAAAGCGAAAAGAGGGGGGGGGGGCGTGTGCGGGTTTTTGTCTCGAGGTAGTGAGTACGGTAGTATGAAAGAGGATGGGGATTTCTGTCTTTTTGTTTGTTTTATTTTTTCTCGTTGCGAGGTGGGTTGGTTAGGAGATGAGTTAAGCTTTTTATAAGCTCTATGTTTTCGGGGAAGGCTTCCCCGTCCTCTTAAAGTAAGGCGAGCTGGCCGTTATGACGACGATGAGAGGGGTTGTGGTGGTATACGTCATTGCTGACGAGGGGGGTGTCATCTGGTGGCACAGGTTACGGTGGGGTGGTGCCAAGGAATTCAATTGTGCTTCCCAAGATTGGTGGCTGTGTGGCTGGTGGGTCCTTGGAGGCTCGGGTGGGAATACTCGAGTAAAGGGCTTCTGAATTCAGGGATACATATTCGAGTGGTATCATACATAGTCTACTCCTGATGTTTTGCAGTGTGCTCTTGGGTCAGTAAAGTTCTTGCACTCGGACATCCCTAGCCTAATGCCCGGGGTATATGTGGTGGCGTCTTGTTATTAACTTTTAGAAACAATTTACTCGCACAACGCCTCACATGAGCATGCTCGGGCACGGGACGGTAGGTACAACATTCCTCAGGCTCCTTCTCGTCAGTTCGTGAGGAACTGGTTGTGGCGAAATTACGTTGTTTGTTAACTCAGGTTAAGTGATGCGCTGAGGGGGGGGGGGCTTACAAGTGCTCGAGGGGACGTTTTCATACAAGATGAGGATTATTCCCCTAGTTAACTTCCCTTGCCTTGTAATTTAGGAAATCATCTCCCTCAACACTTTTACGGTACTCGTACAGCCACGCGATATGGTGGATATCATATCACATAGATACGGCACGGAATGCAGCCAACCGGTAGCTCAGAGCAACTCTACGCCCCATGTCTTGGATATGAGATTCATGTCTTAGTTTCGAGAAACCGAGGTCCACTCCAGGTCCACTCCAGCAAGAAGGGAAGTCAAGGGATATGATCACAACATATCACTCGAGTATCTAAACCAATGGTGCACGGGCCAGCTAGTGTGCGGGCATCACTGCCCGGTTTCCAAGTGTGCGGACATCCGCCTTATTAATAATGTTACAGTAGTAAACTACCATGCTTCCACAAATTCCCTTTGTGCTCGGAACAAAAAAAAAAAAGTGATAGTAGACGACATTGGAAATGTGGAAGAGGAAGGAAAAAAAGAAGCACCCCGCCCGTCATGTAAATAAATAATCCCCGCATCATGCTTAACTTGCCTCTGACCGGATGGGGGGGAAGGGCAGAGAGATAAATAAATTCTGTTTTTTTTTGTGCGTGCGTTGGATGGTTGAGCAGTCACATAACTTTATTCAAGGGCACTACCGTAATTCGTAAGGTATGATACTTACCTTACCGTAACTACGTACCGGTATGCGAAGGAGAGTTGTCTCTGCGAGTTTGACCTAAGTTGACCTTCCGACACTCCGCCGAATCAAATCCCTATTATACCACACCGCCTATCTGTCTATCCCCTTCATTATTTTCCCGCGCACGTTTCTACGAATTCGCAAACGCAGGACTTTTATTCACTTTCCTTCCTTTCCTTCTACGGGGACTTTGAGGTTTGCTCTCTGCTCTTGGATTATTATTTTTCCTTCTACTTGCCTCCTTCCCTTCCATCTGGAGTTGCCCGGCTTGGGGCTTATTTTGTTTTCCTTTTGGTGGGGCTAACCTTGGCGGTGGGGGGAAACTCCATTTATCTACCTAGCCTTCTAACTTTCAAAACTCTCCAACACTTTTTCCTCACACACTGCACATCATGGATCAAGCCAAACTCGCTAGGCTTCAGGCGTCTGTAAGAATTGGTATGCTTTTCTCTCTTGCTTTCCGCCATTGTGTGAATTTTTGATTCTTTTTGTTTTTATGCGGGGTGGATGAGTGCGAAATGTGGGCTAGCCGGGAGAGGGGTAATTCTGTTGGAACTGGATGCGTTTTCTTTCTTTTTTCTTCTTCTCAGCATAAGCCCATTGGTATGGAAACTGACTATCTCTTTTCTACTTTCTAGGGTAAATATCTGCCCTCCCGCCCCGCTGGCCGACGGATGCATTGGTTTTATTTTGGCGGTTGAGATTTTTAACTTTTTTGGTACGGCGCGCTGACGATGGTCAACGGTTTCTCAGTGGAAAGGGTACACCCAGGAGAAAGGTCAAGAAGGTCCACAAGAATGCTGGCACCGATGACAAGAAGCTTCAGACCTCTCTCAAAAAGTTGAACGTTCAGCCCATCCAGGCCATCGAGGAGGTAAACATGTTTAAGGAAGATGGGAATGTTATTCACTTTGCGGCACCAAAAGGTTAGTGTAGCCAACGTTACCCTGTGTCCCGGAGCGCATGAGCCGGGATATCATCAGGAGCTTGGAGTGATTACTGAATTCCTCACGGCGTATAGTGCACGCATCTGTCCCCGCTAATACCTTTGCCATCTACGGCCATGGTGAGGATAAGGAGCTCACCGAGCTCGTTCCTGGTATCCTTAACCAGCTCGGCCCCGACTCCCTTGCATCTTTGAGGAAATTAGCCGAGAGCTACCAGTCGCTTCAGAAGAAGGAGGGCGAGGAGGGCGAAAAGAAGGAGGGTGATTCCGACGATGACGACGACATTCCAGACCTTGTTGAAGGAAAAAACTTTGATAAAGAGGAAAAGGAGGGTGAGGAGGGTGAGGAGGGTGAGGAGGGTGAGGAGGGTGAGGATGAGAAAGAGGAGAAGGAAGCTGAGGATGCTAAACCTGAGACGGAGTAATTCGTGCAATGTTCTCCTTGAAAAATTGTTTGGTATAACAGGTTCTTTCTTTGCCGCCCGGGAGGTATCAAATAACAAAAAAAACAACTGTTTTCTTCGTCGGTCAACTTCAAGCAATGAGGGAAATGTGGGTTGTGTCTGTACAAATATCATAAAAAGCGCCTTGTTTTTCTTTCATTTTCCAGATCACAGCAAGTGCTGGTAAAATCCACATGAACATAACATGCCCCTCCAAAGCTCAGGACGGCAAATTAGTACTGTCGCTGCTGCGCTTGAGCTGAAGGCAGTGTGGTCCAGTGTGGACTATATTGTACGAGCGCTGTAATGCATAAGGCACCGTGGGGAGCCAGACCTGGAGCAAAACAATATACTATACCGGCGATTGCAGCAGTTCGTGCCCCCCGCCATTGGGATGCGGAAGGTGCATATCACGTGATAAGGTAGAGTGGTTAACAATGTGTCCCAGGATGCCCGATGCAAGAGTTATGGATGATATGATACTCGTATGATGAACCATGAACGGGAGACGAGCCGGAGGGTTCAACTAAGCTCCCTGCAGTATTCTCCGGGATACACCTTATGACTTTTCAGTTGAACTGTCCTTAGTCTACTGTAAGGTATATATATACATGAATTATACTCGAATGTTCAAAAGGTATATACCCTTCTAAAACCTTTCGTCCAACACACTTTAAATCTCCCCATCAACCAGTTAATCACTATGCACTTGAAGCTCTAGAGGGGTAAAAGTACAGGGGATCAAATTTGTGCCCATTGTTTACAATTGTGTCAACTGGTGTTGGATTTTTGCATGGGGCTCCATACAAAAAAGTACTTGACAGCCGACGCCAATTGCACCGCAGAAGCACCAAAACGACATTTTCTCATCTCCTTCATCATATTTAAAATTCTGTGATATCCCCTCATATCGCCCGTTATACAGGCTTACTGAATCACTACCAAATTTTGGCAGATTGTCATAGTCATTGTGCCGTGAGAGAGAAGGTAGTAAAGCGTGATGGCAAATTCAATGGAAACTGTTACCGCAACGCAACACACGCCATTTTTATTTCCATTTTCCATTTTTCCCTCAAGGTAAAAATGTGGATATGGATCCGTTTATTAGAAATACAAATACATGAATTGATCTCGAAAACCCTGATGTAAACTATGATACGATCACGATAGCCTTGCGAGAGCTTGCACCCTCCTGAAAAGGGTACAATACGGCACTGTGCTCTAGTTCACGGGCTGAAGAGAGAGATGGGGAGAGAAGAGAAAGAAGAAAGGAAAAGAAAGAAGAAGAAAAAACTCGCAATTAAATCATTACTGTACCTTACTCGAGCACAATATTTTGCGGTATCATACCCCGGGCGAAATTTCAATTCGGGCCGCACCAAAGGAGTACTCAGCAGTCACGTCTTCCTCTTTCACCTCACGCCGCCAAACTAACATAAACACAAATTGAGGTGGAAGAAAAGGTTGTGGTGAAAACAAAAAAAAAAAACAAGGCACGAAAGAGGGGGAATATATATAAAAAAAGACAAATTAAAAAAAAAAAACACCGAAAACAAAAAGGTACGTTGCTGAAATTCCAGGGCATTTTTTCTTTTTCTCTCCTCATTTTATTATTATTAGGTAGGGTTTATGCCACAAAATTTCTCTTGCCTGTCTGCCCCTCCATCCCCCCGCTATCTCCCATCTCCCATCTACCCACCACCACCACAACCATTTACCAAACATCAAAACTAACCGACGGAACCAAAGAAGAGCCGACAAAAAATGTCCAATCCCAGAATTGAAGACGTAACGGAGGAGGAGACCAAGCAAGCTGGAGTCGAAGACGCCGACTCCAGCGATGATTCCGAAACCGGTGACATCGGAGGGGGAGTAGCTGGAGATGCGGGAGAAGCCAGCGGTATTCCGGCCGGAAGCAGCGTCGCGGTGCACAGCAGGAATGAGAAGAAGGCTCGCAAGCAGATCGCAAAATTGGGCTTGAAGCACGTCCCCGGTATTACTAGGGTTACGTTGAGGCGTCCGAAGAATGTATGTAAAGCCCGCATAATAAGGGCGGTGGGAGTCAGTGAGTGAGCGGGTAGTGCTAATATGGGAATGGACGGACAGATTCTATTCGTGATCAATCAGCCAGATGTGTACAAGTCCCCCTCCAGCAATACTTGGATGTAAGCCTTTCTCCCTCTCCCCGTTGGCATGGTTGGAGTTGCTGAGGTGTGGGTAGCATCTTCGGCGAGGCAAAAATAGAGGACTTGAATTCCCAAGCTCAGGCCAATGCCGCGCAGCAACTCCAGCAACACGAGAGCGCTGCCAGTATCGAAGCGGAACTCGCAGCTGCTGCAGCTGGCGGTGGAGCCGGCGTGGGTGATAAAGGTAAGGATGCACAGGCCCTCAAGAAGAAGGAGGAAGAGGAGGAAGAGGACGGTGAGGAGGTCGATGAGGAAGGGTTGGAGAATAAGGATATCGAACTTGTCATGGCCCAGGTAAGTTTCTTCCTATCCACAGTTACATGTTGTGCCTATTGTGAGGAGTTTCAGCGCTGATAGAAGATCCAGGCCACCGTTTCCAGAAAGAGAGCTGTCAAAGCGCTCAAGGATAATGACAACGATATCGTCAATTCCATCATGGCTCTCAGTGTCTAGTTTTGCTTTGGGAAAACGGGGGGTATTCTTGTTTTTCAGGTTTTCTTCAATAAAATTGGGGTTTGGGTGAATATTGATTGTTCGCGGTCATCGTTCGTCATGTGAATCTGATTGTGAATCCACTTGAAAGCATTAGAGGGTGTGTGAGAGATAGTGAAGGAGTGGGTTTCCCGTGACTCTGCCGCGGCCATTACCTCGTGGAGAATTGCAGCAGCTTACAATTAAGAGGATGGCCAATATAAAAGGTAAGTGCAAAGAGCATGCATGCATAAAGCTGCTAGTATTTACACATTTGACGATTCACCAAAGAAAGCATATATATACAGTACACTCACACCCCGCTATCCTGGGCGACCAAAGTCCGAAGAATCTGTTCGAAACAGCGAGCAATCCGGGACAACAGGTCAGACTTGGGTGTAAAGAAATTCAGAGCTTACTGATATTCGTACGAGGCAGCGAGAGACAGCGAGCTATCGGGATTATCGAGATCCGGGACAGCAGGGTGTGAGTGTATGATACATGAGATCTCAAGATCACTACTCGCTCCGGGGTCCGGACCGAACCCCCCTTCCCCGGACTATTATACACTCCCCGCCATTCCTCGCCCCAACCGGGAATTTTGGGGGGGGGGAAGCAAAAATAATAATCACACCCCATCAACCTTAGCCGCAACGGACTTCACCCCTCCCCTCATACAGCCCTCCTAACGAGTGCAATCACTCCACCACCCTCCCCCCCGCCCGGACCTCCCCTACCGCATGCAATCACCTACGCTCTACCTCCCCCAAACCCCCCGCTCCATCTCGAGCCTCCCCTACACTCCCAAAACCCCCACCAACAGCGGCTCGTTCCGATAGACGCTCGCGACAAATCTCATCGTACCACCCACCAGTAGAGAGAAGATCCTACTCGGAGGACCGGAGGCTGTAGGTATCGGCGATTAGTGAATGTTTAATCTTGTTTATTCGGGCTAGGAGGGGGGGGTATTCTACGACGCCGCTGGGGGGGGTAGATGTGATGATTTCAGCCATGGCAATGCTTGGGACAGCCGGCACGTGGAAGTTGTAGATAGCGCAGAGAATGCTGAGCGCTGTTACGGCCTGCGGGATGGGGAAGAAGGTGAGTGAGCGTGTTCGGGGGTGCTGTGAGGCTAATTAGTGGGTGTAGGAGATTTCTCGTTCTTTTGTTAAAAGATGGCGGTTGTGAGATGGGTCGAAGGAACGAGAGTAGATCTATGGGAGTTTAGGGGGTTGGGTAAGTTACCGTATATCAGTTTTTTTTTTCTTTTTTCCGAATCCCGCCCTGAGTGGAGGGGTGGGCTACTTTGGTTGGAAAGCGCACGTACTCCTCCACCCAACTCCAGTTGAATGGCACGTGGCCGACCGGTACCCCCGAATCCACTCCCGCAGCACAGCCACCTCATCTGTGGAGAAGGCGTCAAACACACGCCCTCCCCAGTGGACCTCTTCCAGGGGCCGGCTCTGCTTAGGAATGCCCTTCACAACGACCGCGACTCCGCAAAGAGCCGCAAAAACGCGAGTGATCACTAGTGATACATGTCCCAACTCATCTAGCTTTGACGCGACGGGAAGCACGGATTGGACGGGCTCTGCCCGCTTTTCCACCAGGGATGAGAGGGTGGGATTAGTATGGCTGATGGCCGCCTGCCCGCTTGGACTCGGCGCCAGGCTGCGTCCCACTGGGCGGCGGGAGTTGATGTATTCTGTCGTCGCGTGGATCCCGATGGCGTCGCGACTGCTACCAATGGAGACATGCAGGATGCAGTAATGCGGGTCTAGCTCGACTCCCGCAACTCCTGTATTACGATCACCAGGTGCAGCGGTAAACTCTCATACTCCATGTTGAGCCCCAACAGCTCCAGCAGGAACTCGTGAGACAGGAAACGCACAGCTGCGAGACAGCGTCTTTCCAAAATTCCAAACCCGCTGGCCGCCATTCGGATTTCGTAACTGGTCCACGGACCGTTTCCGGTCCCCAGCGCCTGCGTTCGTATTTATGTACTGCATGAGGCACTGGCACACCTATAGTGGTTCTTTCGATCCCCGCCGCCCAGCTCCTCGCTGAGTACCACCGGGCGATGCGCACGGAGACCCGCTCTCTTTGGGGGGGGCATCGCAAGGCGAGGCCGAGCCAGCGCAGCGCCCTGCGTATCAGAGGTTTAGAGGGATCCCCGGGACCACCGGACCACCGGCGGGAGAGAGGTAAACTTCCAAGGCCTTTGTCGCCCCTGCCTCGGAGCCTCGGGAACCCCTAGGGCGGTGCTAGGGTAAGGTCCTATTGAGAGGATTCTTTCTAGAGTTGGGTTTTTTGGGGCTGTCGAGATGATTTCGTTAAAGGGTTTAAGTAAGCGCTTTTCAGTGGCTAGGAGAGTTCCAGATCTCTTTCCAAATTTTGAAGCCGGTGCTAGAGAAGATTCTCTACCTTAACTGACATCTGCAACAAATCAACTGGAAGTTTTCGAGGCTTGTTGGTACTGTTACCGTGCTGCTATTGCTGCCCATGCTATAAGAATGCGCAGTCGACGCCAGGTCCTCCGTTGATGTATGTTTCACGCCAATGTCCCGACCCTCCCGGATCTTGCAGAGTCTCAGGTAGACGCAAAAGCGCAAAGATGCAGAGAACGCGGAAATGCAGAGAGCGCGGGCGGGAAGATGACTACCGGCATATTTGATCCGATCTGACTTGACTTGGTCCAAGATATGTCAGTAGTAGAGAGGTTCAAACACTTGATTAAACAATACAATAAACCTCAATCCCATAACCATGGGATTCACTTTTTAAAGGGATTTCCCCCTCTCGAGGCTTGGAGCAAAACTGTATCACCATTCCTTGATATGGGAAAACACGTCATACCTTCACTAGTCTACTCGAGTACTCGTACACAAGAAAAAAGAGCTACCATAGGCGATTCAATGCTTCTAACACTGTAATTCTGTGACGATTTTCTGCAGTCGGCGACCAATTACTCAACTGTATCTATGATACCGGTAGGTCATACCATATCGGTTTGACTTAGTGAAGATAGACAATCAATAGATCCCAGGAGGAGGGGAATTCCTGCTGTTAAGGGACTTGATAAATTTAAGCCTAACACCGACAATCAACCGTCGGTCGTCGATCGTGAGGCGTATATTACCGGGATCACGAAGGCTTGGCATTGTCTTCGACATCATGCGCGGCACGGTACTTGTCTCTAGCAATATCACAAGTAACTATCTGAGAATATGACTATTCTTAAACAAACCACCCAACCAGTGAGGAAGAAAGGAAAGAGAGGAAAAAAACCTGTCTCATTATCAGATGCCTTGTGCCAGATGCAAGTACCGCACAGTACTTTGTCGACGCCAAGGCGAGGACAATTTGTATGCGGGGGCCAATGTGAACTTTATCGATCGACAGCAGGACGAGGGCCAGACATGTATCATACCGTAACACTTAACCTATCACAAGGTTCATGATATCAGGAAGACAAAGGGGAAAAAACAAAAAGGGTACCCTAATCTCCAACACATCATTATCGCCGTCTTGTGAGCAAATAAAAATAGGCTGTAGTAGCACTCTACCACTACTGTACTACTATGATACTAGCACCGGGAGGGCTACCCTGCTGGATTGTGAAGAAGAAGAAAAAAAATTATTTAAAAAATGAGTGGGGAAAGTGAGTTGTCCACACAGGATCCGCATGCACTGCACTAGTATCGCGGCCACGGTATGATATACCAGGACGTATACGGCACCCGTATCCACCATCGAGTACGATAACTGGCAAGTACAGTACAGTATCGAGCACTTGTAGCATAAAGAATGTAATACCTCGACGCCGATCATAGAAAGAGAAGAAGAAAAAGAAATGAAGAAAGAAAAGGACGAAGGGAAGACAAAAAAAGAAAAAGAAAAAGAAAAAGGGGATTCATGAGCAATCGGAACTTGCGTACCGATCGCCAAAAATGCTCACGTCCTCTTGTCACTCAATCATTCAATTCCCTGGCGACATTTGCTGATCATTGTTTTGGGTGTTGTGCTCTTTTAACTGCCTGCCAGTGCTTCGTAGGGTAAGGAGGGAAGGAAGGGGGTAACCGTAGCGGAGCGAGCAACTAGACAGTCTAGCTTGTTCTTCTAGCTAGTTGACACTTCGCTTACCTTGTTTTCCTGCACCCGTTTGCGGGTACGGTACGGAAAAGGTGGTTGGATACTCGAGTACGAGCACAGTACGAGTAATGTACGCTTTCAGCCACCCGGACACGCAAACCTGGATCGAGAAACTTTCCTGCGGTCTTTTGCTTGGATGGATGGATTTGTGGCAGGTTGTGTTGATCACTGCTTCAATCGGTATCTGGTCCTGGGATGTTTTTGTTGTCTGACTTGTCGCTAAGTGGTTTGGCTTGGGGGGAATGGATGGATGGGCGGTTTCTGGCTTCTTGCCTGGTTGCATTGACGCTCTACAAATAGTATCGGCAGGATGACCCCCTCTCCCTCCCAAGAAACTCAAGTTCAGTCAACATTTGACATCTTTTTCGAATTAGGAAAGCCCAGGGTTGGAGGTGCTTGGGCGCTTTATGAAGAGGGCAATAATAAGGGAAGAAATAATATAACTGTACTCGAGTAATTTGTGCATTGCGAGGCGGGGCGCGGGGTAAACCAAGCCTTATGATGATATTCGTGATCCTGCTGCTTAAATCACGACAGCCTGTCAGCCCAGTAAGGATCGCCCACACGCACATTCTCTCCAACTCTAACAATCACTCGTCCGTTTATTAGTACGGTACTAGCAGAGAGTACGGTATTTGTGGTAAGGATCCGTCGCAAATTTCGGAAGGCAATAAATGAAAGGCTCAAGCCGTGCAAGCCTTCTGAGGGGGGGGCGCTCCCCATCCGTCGCGAAATGGTGGAGACGAGCAGTATTACTCGTAGCATCACACAAAACTACCTCCCATACAGTACGGTATAATAATTTTTGACAGCCAAGTAAATGTCAAAGCTCAGACACACAGTGCTCGAGTAACACTGCTCCTCCCTCTCCCCCCTACCGGTACCGGTACCGGTACGTGCAATAGTTGGCTAATAATTGCCCTCTTCCCCTTCGCTCCCCCCCCTTGCCTTCAATGCCGTAGTTAACCCCTACCACTTTAGGGGATGACCTGATGAGCCCTTCCTCGACTTTTTTCTCAGTAATTTATAGTTTTCTCCCCGGTCCCTGCATGCGTCCAATTACCCTTCTTCACACCTCGCTTCTCGGGGGCTATTGCTTGCCTGCCCTGTCTTACTGCCCCTTCACAACCTAGGGTACACACCCAATGACTGGGTCCCGTCTCTCATTTTGATGGCGCGAATTATTTCTTAATCGTGCATCGCATCGCATTGCATTGCATCTGAGATCAAAGGATCTCTTTTTCTTTCCACTACTGGTGCTTGTCCTTTGATTCTGCCTTTCGCTTCTGCATCCGCGCTTCTGCTGCCCCCCTACCCTTCTGCTTATCAGCCGGGCCTTCTTTCCGATCTGTGCTCTTATAATAAATCTTCTCCCCCATTTCTTGCCCCCCCAGCACTTTCTCCCTGACCACGCACTCTCCCTTGATTTTCTTGAAGCTATAGAGATGTCCGCATCTAAAAGCTTCCCTAAACAACGTCGCTCGAGACCCGTCAGTGGTGTTTACATCCCATTGTCACCGAGACTTTCTTCAGCACGCTCTTCAGTTCATTATGAACCATTAGAAGATATGGTGGAAGCCGAAGAACAAAGCCAAGGCGCGGCAGCGCGAACAAGTGGAAAAAAAGCACTTTCCAGACCTGGACCACCGCCGAAGAGAGATCTACCTCCTCCACCACTGTCTCCTCATGGTCCACTGCATGAAGGGCCCCGGAAGAGCGCTGAGGAAATCTCCAGCCACCGTCGTTCGCTAGGATGTCCTATAGGCATCCCATACCCTCAACTAGAGTCAGAACTGTCCCGTTCGGCAAGTGAACGGGAAGCCATTTGGAGGAAGCGTAAGTCACGCGAGGAGTGGGTCAAGGCCCGCAAGGAAAGGGATATACAGCAGGCGCGTATGATGAGAGAGAAAAGGCTTGAAGGGAAGCTATGCGACAACGGCGAGAGGAACTCCGAGAGCTGGCGGGAAAAAACTATCACTCCCCCGAGCACACCACCTTTGCCACAGAACTCCCGACCAGTCATCCTTACTCCCACTCCTACACCATCCCCGACTTCTACTACCATTCCCATCCCAACTCCACCTAGCAACTCGTTTACAGAGGGTACTTGCTCGACAATACCGGCGCTATCGGCATCAGCAAAGGAGATGGAACTCGAAGCGCGTATTTTGGCATTGGAGAGGAAGAACAAGATGTTGGAGCAAACAATAATGGCCGTTATCCGAACCGGTATAGGACCCTCGCGCAAGGGGTCTTTCTTATTACAGGCCAAGTCACTGGAGGAGTTTCTGCGGGAATTGAACCTTGATGAATGAGTGGCTGCGATCTTTCTTTTGCTTTGCTGCTGGGGTTTTGTTGGTCTTGGTCTGGTTGTTATTATATATATTTTTTGGGGCGGCGAAGTATTTGATTTTTTGTTGTTTTTCGTTTTTCTTCTTCTCGAACCGGAGAAAGAAACCTAAATTTCTTGTTAATATTAATTTTTTATTCTGATACATATCCAGCTGTCTGTTGATATTCTCACCTTGTAACGATGCGGAATAATATGAAGTCTCTTGCTTGACATCACTACCGGACCGTGATCCCATGTGAAATTAGTTATGTCAGATAGCCCTTGTTGGGTGCCAGAAATGATAGCCTGACTTCATATCAGTTTGGTGTTCACAGAAACGGTTTTGTGGACTCGGTGTTGCTGCTGCATCTCGAAGAAATTGCCTAATACACCCGATTGATCAATTGAACCGCACAAAAAGGTAGTATGAGATCATCCCGCTGCACAAACATCAGGCGCCCGCTGCACTACCAACCATCGCCACTTCAACATTCCAATTGAAAAACTTTCAAGCCTCTCAAGGTAAACATGTAAGATCGACCGCCACCGGCCATTCAGCCAGCCATTAGCTTCCCCTTACCTTCAGATGAAATAAAGGCCGGGTCTGCCACTCTCAGTCGCCCCCACATCTGCTTAAATACCCGAGTATCATATTATACTATCTCTGCAGCCTTTTAGCATCGGTGACCCTGGCACCGGGGCCCTCCCAAGCCCCGGCCACCCACGCAAGGGGTTCCTAGCTAAATGAACGTCATATATCCAGAATAAGAAAGTGATTCGGAAGCACCCAACCCCGAGAACTTAACGAGGTATGATGAGAAGTTTCAAGTTTGTGAGGGAGAATAGGGGGACGGGTGGATGGGTGCGGGGTTTTGTTTGACTGATGGGATGGGATTATGAGTATCATATTATTATCATACCATAGCTCTTTTGTCGTCAATTGTGATTTAGGAGGTACGATAGGGTATTGCCCACAATACTTATGGGATAACGATCGAAGAGGTAAGGGAGAAGGGAGAGGCAAGGGAGGGTAGGCGAGTGAAGGGGCATGACGGTGAAAGAGAGTGGGGAAACGTTTGGTACTAGCTAGTGAGTAAGAATGTTTCCCGGGGATCACAAAACAATACCATCGCCCTACGAACCTGAATCGTCTCCCCCCGAAGCTCTCGCTCTCTCGCTCTCTCGATTGTAATATCCCCCCATTGAAAATGAATACAGCACGACTGGGTATAATACGGTACGAATGAATCCATCCATCCATCCCCATCCTCAGATCCTCTCATTCGACTATCGCGGCTAATCCCAAGGTCCTCCCCAATCAAGACAAGACCCGAGCAAAGCAATAAAGAAAGGGAAAGTCACCACACCCCGCCACAAAAGCCACAGTACCAAGGGGCCCCGCATCCTTTCCTTCCCTCCCTTCCTTCCTCTCTCATAGCACAGCATCCACCCTTCATTTTGTCTGCCTGCCTCCTTGCTTGCTGCATAAGAGAGAGAAGTATCGTATTGGATGTACCATACCGGTATGTAACGTCTGTGGCTCGCTCCTCTACCGACGCACCGGAAACCCCCCCCTAGAACAGACGAAATCCAATCATCTCCCTCTTTTCCCCCCCCCAGCCTAACTTAACCCAACCTCACCACCAACCAGGAGGAGCCTTTTTATTTTTGTTTTTTCTTCCCTTTCCAATCTACTCCTACTCTACGGTAGCGCATCACCTTCATAACCTATAATTGGAACGCTAAAACACGCGCTCACTGGATAACTCACACATACACCTTCAACCTAGTCTTCGCGAGACAAGGCCTTATGCCAGCTTAACACATACCTAACCTAACCTAACGCTCAAGAGAGAAAGAGCTTGCCTTACCTCACCTCTGACCTACATACCTACCTGCCCTCTACTGTACCTCTCTATCCTTCTATCTCAGATAGCTTTAACGATAACGCTGAATTGCGCAGCCACGCATCTACCTACCCACCAGCATCCCTCAATCGACAAATCCCAAGAGAGACGAACGAAAGAGAAAAAGAAGAGCACATGTAATCACCAATGGACCCCCCAGCAGACCACACCCTACACATCTCTCGCGAAGACCTAAACTACCTAACAGCAACCCAACGCCGACTCCACCACCACCGTCATCACAATCACTCGTCGACCCCATCCTCCTCCTCAACCACAAACACCGCCAATAGTGGCGGTTCACTGAGTCTAGATCCCCAAGCGCTCGCTGCGCTATCGAATCATTTTGATGCGTTGTTGGCCGCGATCACGAATCGGGTTGAGACGGTATAAAATATTCCTTCTACTTCTACCTCCCCCTTTTTTCTTTTCTTTCTTTCGCGCTCCCGTTGAGGATGGGAGTGGGGGAAAGTGAGGGAGACCTTGGGCTAATTTCGTCATCTCTTGGTTGCTTATTATATAGTTGTCTGCACAAACGGTCCGGAGCACACAGGCGTCTCATCGCCGAGCGGGAGGTGTCGTGGAGGCGGCCACGGTCGAGATAGAGACGCTTAGGGATGTGCTTAGGCAGTGCGACGAGCTGCAGAATGAGTTCCTGAAGATTCGGAGGATTGGTGAGATTGTCAAAGGGTTTAGGGCTAGGGTTGATGCTCTCGAGAGGAGGGTTGGGAAATGAATTATGCTTTTATGATTACAGGAGGGTTTCGTCTTTGGGTAAATGGGGGGCTATCTTTCTTGCCTCTGTTGTCTCTTTTGCTTTATACTTTCGCTATCCGATAGATGATGGGGGTGGATATTCCTTTGTAATTGTGGTCTCTTTTGCCTTTCTTTCCTTATTTTTTCTCCCTCTCTTCCCTTTGTTCTTTTGTAGGTAAGGCATCGAAGCTCGAGGAGGGAAGCTTGATTGATCTACGGAGTTGGTGTTCTTTATGTTTTATATATTCCGCTATCTTCACCTAGTTCTTATATCGCATGGGAAAGCGTGGGCGCTGTTGGTTCTGTATTTACAGTGGTTGAATCCTTTTTTCAACTGTATATCTCTTTGCTCAAAGAGTTTCTTATTTGGCATTGATAATCTACCTATCTATATCAATTGCTAACCCTATTCGCAACTACTTACCGAAAAACAATAAATTTGTCGTGACATCACCCCAGGGCGATGCTAATCTGGATGCTCCCGTATGGTTCCTCCTGGCTGAGACTAACAAGTCCTCTAGAACCCAACAAAAGTAAATGTGAAAAAGCATGGGCTGCCGCCTCGGGGTTGTTACTCCCTGGTTCGAGGAGATGCTCGAGAGTTATAAGGTTGGGATGGCCCACGATATCTTCATCGGCGATGCGACTATCCAGTTTACGAATCTCATCCTTAAGAAAACTATTCAAATACATCGAGCGGTTAATAAGGTTAACGGAATGGGGTAGCAGGAGTGCGGACTAACTTGAAGAAATTCAGACAATTTTTTTCCACAGAATTGCTGGTTTCCGCTTCGGAGTTGGCACCCAGGGTGAAGGACTCGAATTGCTCTGCCATATCAACCAAGCCTTCGGCAGGATCAATTTCGGGCATATCAAGATCCTCGTCTCTCTCTCCAATTGGCGATTGGAGAATACTCATCCGCCTGATGGATTTAGCTGCCAAGGGGCTGTTCTGACGAGAAGGTCGGACGGAGGAGTAGCCCGGAAGATCACCCCCAAAGGAGCTTGAGGGAAATCCTCCAATCGAGTGTTGACGGGAATCGTGCCTAGATCCAGGAATATCCCCTTTTGCCCAGGGCAATGAGTGTTGGCTAGATGGATGATAGCCCTCACTCCCTACATCTGGGCCTTTCCTCCCGACTTCCGACTCGAGGAGGCCGCCGAGCCCAGTCTCAGAACGGGGTAAGAGAGTATCATCTTCTTCGTAAGCCTCAGATCTAGCTCTAACTCTCCTTCCTTCCTCGTCACCGATTTCCTGGCCTTCAATCTCCCTCCTACGTTTTTCAATCGACCCGGCCCCCTTCTGAATTGCCTCTAGAATTGCCTCTCCCGAAAACATGCTTTGTAGGAAGGGATTTCTTAACTCTCCAAACACGCTCCATTTGAAAATGAGAGTATGGGCGTTTTGCTTGGCGAATCTGGAAATTTTGGAAGCTCGAGCCTTTTTCACAGCGGTTGCCATGTTCTCGAGATAATGCTCAGTCCATAGTGTTACTTCTTTGCTCTTGATTTCCAGTGTGCTATCAGTTATTGGTCCCTTGGGCTTGCCACGGCCACGGCCTTTTCTGGTGTTTACTGGCTCTGCTTCGTCTCCTGCTGGTTGGGGAGGTTCGGGTTGGACAGGTTCCGTTCCCGCTTGCTGAGAACCCCCAGGTTGGGGAGAAGAATAACCATTGGAAGCCTGCATCGAGAGAGGGGCATAGGCGTCTGGGTCTGGAGAACTCGCAATCTGGAGAATATTAGTGTGTTGAATTAGTAGGAGGAGAGCACTTACAGTCCTACCACGACCTTCTTGATGCTCCGCCCCTGTGATCCCGGCGAAATCTAGACTATCTAACCTGCTGCTTCTCTCCCTACTCCTCGCTCTTAGACCGACCCCGGGATCCAAATCGTGGTCTGGAATCATTGGGGGCAACTGAGGAGAAGGGGCTTCTTTCATCTGCCCGTATTGATCAAACTCGAATCCTAGGTCATCCAATAGCACTGCGCCGGGGGCCTCGGGGGCGAAATCCCGACCCAAATCATCCGGTGCACGAATGGTACGATCCGTAGAACTCAAACCTGATGAAGGGTCAAGCGGGTCATTTCTACTACTGCTAGAAAAGTACGAGCCAATCATGGTGGAATTTTCATCTACCAGATTCAAATTATCTTGGTAAAGCACTCGAATGTCGTCTGCCAGCTCGGCATCAAACGCTGGGTCGTTCTCAAGGACTAGAGGCCTTGACCTGGACGAAGACTTCAGTATCATCCCCTTTTCAAAACTTTGTTACCCACCTAAGATTGCCGTGAGTCAAATTAATATCGTCAATGATGGCCCGCGCCCGAGCAGAAGTATGAGATCGCCTTATGTTGCTAACCGCCTGATTCGTGTCAATCAACATATATCTGCATTGCTCGCCGAAGACCCTACTCTCGCACCTCAGTTAGTTCCCAAAGCCGTAAAGCCAGACTATCCTTATGAGTAAAACCCACCGGGCAACACCGCAGAGAAGATTTGATTGAAAGCGTAGTGCTAGGGGTACATCAGGCTCGATAAACGACTGACAGGCCTCGGGTATTTGCACGGCCATGATATCTTTGCGGCTAATTTTGCGATGAACATTTTGTGTGCCAACAGTTGCAGCTAACCTATAGTTTTGTGTCAGTGTATCATACTAGCATCCGCTTGTGGGGAGATTTTATGGTTTCTTACCAGACAGTTCCCACTCCGTAAGGACGCGAGATTAGATACTCTGGCGAGAAGAACATTTTGCTTATTTTTTGGTGGTTTCGGGGCGAGGAAATGATCGGAGAGGGGAAAATATTAGAAGAATATCTTTCCGGTTGGTTATTCTTCTGACGAAGGTAGAGATCAGAAATGGACGGGAGATGAAAGGTATGGAAGATCAGTTTCCTTCCCTCGAGGTCACTGCCCTCCCTGAAGAGGGTGTAATTAGGTGGGCTCCTTACCCGGTTACCCAGCCTATGGTGGTTGAGACCTATACACACGACATCACTCGAATAAATGCCAAGCCGAGATTGCTCTGCCAAGACATCCGATCTGCCCTCGGCGCTCTCCAGGCAGGCACTTGTCCCGATATCAGTTACAGGCAAAATTCTTCATGCCCTCATATATAGCCCTAAACTCAGAAAAAAGGTTCTCACGATACCGGTATCAGCGCAGTGGGCAAACTCCGGCAAAGTCTTCTTGAGCATCAATCCCACTATATTTCGAATTAACAATTTTCTCCATGTTCTCAGCGATATCACGGCGCATTCGAATTCTAGGATGTCAGTCGACCGCCGCAAGTTCGGTTCGGATACGATCGTTCAATATGAAGGTACGCAATCTGCACTAATAATTCATTCTACTTTGTCTTAATTAGTGATTCTTTAAGGCTCCACGTTTCAATGAGAAATCACTTCAGCAGTCCAGCGAGCAATCCAGCAAGCAGCCCCATGAGCAACCCCATGAGAAATCGCACGGGCAATCCCATGAGCAGTCCGCCATAACCATGCGAGGACCGAGGCTTCAACGAACCATGCTACCTGCGCGTGGGGCTGGGCGAATCCCATTAGTAGATGTGATAGCATGCATCCACGAAGGGGAAATGGATGAGATCCTGTTAAGACATACAACATACCTTTACCGAAAATTCTCCTTCAATGAGTACACAAGATTTGTCTGGCTGTATGTTAGGAGACCGGTCGCAAAGCTTTCTTATGTCGCGGAGATCGGGAGTTGCAAGCGTGTTCCTGAGGAATTGGCTATGCTGCCCTATTACAATAATCGGAGGATGGAAGCCTTGAACGAAGCTATGGCTTCTAGAGAAATAAGGACGATCAACCGCGAAGCCGAGGAGGGCACTGTTGGTGAGGGTACCAGGGCACTTCCTAGGATGACCTTCTACGCTGGGGATCTCAGGAACTATGACGTACCGGGTCTCCCGAGGTATGCTTTCTTGATCAACCACCTCTGGGAGATAACATGGCCTACACATGGGGTTACCTGCGAGGAGCTGTGGGAAAGGAGGTTCTTACAGTCCCCGCCGCCTCCGCAATATATCAATGCCCGGGAGCAGATGTTGTCATACCTGCCGCTTGGGAGACAGAAGATGTTGTTTTGATGAATTTGCTTGCGGTGGAGATGGGATAAGGGGTTGTTTTCAATTTGGTTCTTCTATTTCTTGCTGTCTCCACTGTTAGACCTGTCGTTTAGGTTTTTAATTTTTCAAGTCACATTTAAATGTACTCGAGTACTTGTACAGTACAACATCCCTGGCGCTCGTCTTGGAGACTCCTGGGGCGGGGAGACTAAGCGCAACTTAATCCAGAATTCTCTGTGTGTTCAGTGATGCCAAGCTGCCTACTTTCCTGAAAGGGGACCACATCAAATATTTCTGATCGTGTTGCTTCCAGTTTATCGCGCATATTCTCAACATAGAATTCAAAATCAGCACATTGACACTGTTAGCCCCATATATTAGAAGGGCTCCTTTGATAATTTCGAAGTGCTTATTATTGCGCTGAGTCCCCCCGCCCTAGGAGACTCCGTGAGTGCCAAGGTAAAGGCGGTGGTGAAGACTGGTATGGGAACCTAGCTGGTGGGCGAAGTTTGTGTGGGGTGTCAGGGTGTCCACTCCCGCTTGAAAAGTCCTCGCAGCCACACGAGTACATTCAATGTATTTGTGGCTGTTCAGCTGGAGCCAGCCAACATACCATTACCAGCCACAACTACATGAATGTACCAGGGCTGCTATCATACCAGAACTTTTCAAGAGGGGGGTGTGGTGTCTCCTCCCGACATGTTACCTCCCGGCCCGAGCATGCTAGAGTACGGTACTCGAGTAGGCGTTGCTGCAGCAACGGCTCACACCAACACACCCCTGTGTTTCTCCCCCTCTTCTCCATTGAGCTCTCTCAGCTGTCCTTCCACTAATTTGCATGATCAACCCTTCGATTTGATCTCCATCCTCTCCTCCTTTCATACTTCTTGAGGTCTCTCAATTGTGAGGACGCCGAAGCCCAGTCGGTCTATATAGCTCACTTCTGCATAATGGACGTCCCCTCTTCTTCCCCACGTCGCCTCGCGCTTCGAAGCCCCACGCACCAATCGCAATCCTCTTCCTCGCCGCCAAAACATATTAACGAGATTCTCCCTTTAGTACCCCCACCGCCCCTTCACACCCGCTCCAATAATGAATCATGGGATCCACAACCGTCTTCTGAGGAATTTATTACCCCTTCATCCTCCCCGTCAAAGGGGAACACAGCACTAGCAGAGGTGCTTGACAGATCCCTCCAGCTCACTCCTAACTCTTCGCCTACAAAACCACAAGCAACGCCCTCCAAGAGGATGCTCCAGGCAATTGACGAGGATGGAGACGGGGGCGGCGCGGGTGTCGGGAGGATGGACGATGAGAGGCCGAGTAGGAAGAATAATAAAGAAAATGCGCCACCTTTCTCCAAAGCAACAGAAGTCTCACAGCGGGGCAACGCAGGCCCGGGGTTACAGAGATCGCATGCTCAGAGCAGACGAGCTTATGATCCGTTCAGAGATATGACTATCGACGAGATTGAGAAACTGTCCAAACCACAAGTTAAGAGGTTGAAGGACGTTGCTCATCTATGTTAGTACCGCCCCAATCCCCCTGACCCCCTAATCACTTTTCGCATGAATAGGAAATTAATCGCAACCGACGAAGTTAGATTTTTATGACTATTATTACAACCTTGTTACCTATGTTCACACGCGGCGAAAGCGTACAGAGGACTGGAAAGCGCAGCATGAGCATCTCAGTACTGAAGAGCTTAAACCAGCCTGGTCGCGATTCGCCGGCCGGGAACGTGTTGCTCTCCGGAAACGCCGTACAAGACTCCGCAAGGGCGATTTTCAGGTACTGACACAGGTTGGACAGGGTGGCTATGGTCAGGTTTTTCTTGCAGAGCACAAGGAGACTAAAGAAGTGTGCGCTTTGAAGGTCATGAGCAAGAAGCTGCTCTTTAAGTTGGACGAAATCAGGCACGTCTTGACTGAGCGGGATATCTTGACAGCTGCCAAAAGTGATTGGCTAGTGAAGTTGCTTTACGCATTCCAGGATGAGGATAGTATCTATCTTGCTATGGTATGTGCGCAGCTTTAATCCAATAAGTTTTATTCGATTTTGACCAAAAATCGCAGGAATACGTTCCCGGTGGTGATTTTCGTACCTTATTAAATAACACCGGTGTCTTGCATTTTAACCATGCCCGTTTCTACATCGCCGAGATGTTCGCCTCAGTTAATGCTCTTCACGACTTAGGTTATATTCATCGTGACTTGAAGCCCGAGAATTTTCTTATCGACTCCTCTGGACATATTAAATTGACAGATTTTGGACTAAGTGCTGGAAAACTAAGTCCGGACAGAATGGAGAGCATGAAGGTGCGGCTCGATCAAGTTAAAGACATGGATATACCGGAGAGGTCAACAATGGAGAGAAGGAGGGCCTATAAGACTCTGAGAGAAACTGACGTTAACTATGTGAGTTTTTGGTATCTCTTGCATCAGCTGTGTTTCTTTTCGAATTGAACTAATGTTAGAGATCTTAGGCAAAATCAGTAGTCGGAAGCCCAGATTATATGGCCCCAGAGGTCTTGAGAGGCACAGAAGAGTACGACTTTACTGTCGATTATTGGTCACTTGGCTGCATGCTTTACGAAGCGCTGGCTGGGTATCCCCCCTTTGCGGGGGCGACGGTACAAGAAACTTGGCACAACCTTAAGCACTGGAAGAAGGTGCTGCATAAACCCGAGTACGAGAATCCAAATTATTACCTTTCCAAGCGTACCTGGGATCTCATAATTCAGTAAGTCTCTTAAATCAGGCTTCCATTCGTGATACTAACGAGGATTGGGTGCAATAGTCTTGTCGCAGCTCGTGATCAGAGGTTCCAAGACTTCAAGTCCGTTCAGTCACACGGCTACTTTTCAGAAGTGAACTGGAGCGACCTCCGTGCAAAAGAGCCACCTTTTGTGCCTGAGCTTGATAGTGATAGGGATGCTGGATACTTTGATGACTTCAGCAATGAAGCCGACATGGCCAAATACAAAGAAGTCCATGACAAACAAACCGCGCTGGAGAGTATGGAGGAGAGAAAAGACTCCATGAGTAAAATCGCGTTCGTCGGCTTCACATTCAAGTATAATTCCTTCCTCCAACAACTGGAGATATTGTATCGGGCTAACGGCCGCCAACAGACACAAGAAGCCGAACCTTGATGGCCTTGGAGCGTATAATAACAAAGGGGATGGGCAGTTTGGAACAATTTTCTAGAATGCGAACGTTGGCGCCTTATCTATATTCTTTTTAATGCTTGTTTGATGGTTATGATGGGTTCGGTGGAGCATTGGAGGCGGATAGGGTCTGATTTACTGACGGGGTTTAGGGGAAGGATGGGAAATAGATGCTTTTTAGTACTACAGCGCGATACCCTATGCCTTTGCAAGGCGTGCTCAAGTTTACAATAATTATTTATTCCGTGAGCCTATAATAGCGTTTTCTGGGCTATTACTGCTGCTATCCTACTGTGATCGTATAGTAACGTTGGGGAGGAGGCAGCGAATAGAGGAGACGGCGAATAATACACTAAACAATCTGGTGGCAAACGCCAAATTTGGTAGGGCTGTTCGTTGCCCTTGTCGTACTCAAGTATGTTTCGAGCTTCTTGAAAGGGCCCACCATCGGAAACAAGCTTAAATTGATGATGTCGAGACTTTTTGAGTGCATATGATGTTCCAATGGAGTAAACAAGGGCCTCAGACGGCCTTGCTAGAGTATTCCCGTAGCCTTTAATCATATTATGGTACTCGATCACTCTATTACTTCTGTTAGCTCTTGGAACCCCTCCCCCTCACAAAACCAAACAGAGAAACAAACAAAACTACCCCTCCTCCTCCTCCACAGGCCCAGGTGAACCAACCCTCACCTTAATAGGTAAAAAAAAACCCTGCCCAGATAGGTCTACACCCCCCCCCAATACATATTTAACTCCAGCGCTATATCATGCTGTACACGATATACCCGGAATACAAGTAATTTACTGTGCTTCCGGGACACACAACACGGCCGAATCTTCTAAACCAATGCGTGAACTTCCCCGGACCGCGGTCACCGCTGCTACCGCCAGTATAGTACTAATGGGCCACTCCTTTCTATCTATCCACTCCTTCCCGCTCCCCGCTGCTATAGTACCGCTCCTGCGCCTCTGTGCTGCGGGCGGCGGGTGGGGCGGACGTCTCCATCCGCGTTGGTGGTATATTTGGCTATATTTGTGGATTGGCGAGTAAGGCCGCTTTGGATGGTGTTACTGGGGTACCGGGGGTGGGTTTGACGGGTATGTGAGGGGATCCTGGGACGGTGGGCATTGAGCCGGGGAGAAGTTGTTTGGGCCTCGGAGTGCGGTATTGGGCGTGGTTGGTTGTGAGGGCGGATAGGGGCTGGTTTTGGTATTGGAAGGGAGAGAGGGTTTGGTAGCGGTTGTACAGTACTGTACAGTACCGGAGAGGTAGGTGGTGAATGGGAATTAGCTTTCAAGATGGTGCTTATTGCTGTACTCGAGTACTGGTTTTTTTTTTTTTGAGGAAATGCGATGCTATAGGAGCTACACCGTATTAAGATCTATCTACAAGAAGTGAAATGTTTTTTTGTTTTTTTTTGTCTAGCACCCCCATCCCCTTTATTTTTTTGGTGCTTCGCGACTCAGATCACGACCCATCACTCTGCCTTTCCAGCGGGTGTGCCTTGAGCATCCTTTGAACTCGTGCCTACTGCAACTTCGACTACCTCCTGAGGATTGAGGTTACCGTCAACAGCCCCCTCCGTAGTGGTTTTCTTGCCCTTGTATCCGGTTCCAATTTTCTTTTCCTTCTTCTTCTTAGGCTTGACTTCGGTTGGGTAAGCCAGTTCTGCAACCTTTTTGAATTCCTCGTCCTGCTCGAAGTCTTTTCTGATTGGGTCGAGGAGCCTGTTAAGGGCTTTTTCAACTCCCTTCTTTAGATCCATTGGGGATAGCTATGCTTCTATTAGCTCATACCTTGGGCGTGAATCTCATGGGAATAGGCGAACCCTGTCTTCCTGGTAATCCTTCTTAAGCTCCGCGATAGCGGAGTATGTGACCGGTCCCCCCCACTTCTCATCCCTAGGCACGACAAACTCCCCCTTCCCGTTCCCATTTGCCAACTCAGCAATGGGAAAAAGCACATACTCCACAAACGAGATAACCCCATTTCCCTCTACCTCTCCGGGAGCGCAATGCGACTTCCTTAGCTTATTCCCAACAATCTCCTCCCCATCCAACAAGTCAATCTTAGAATTCGGATCAGAAGCACTCATTTTCCCCCCCGCCAAGCCAGGAACCATAGGGTTCATCAGATGCGCTCTCTCCTTGAACCCAATCTTGGGCATATTCTCAGCCGCAAGTGTGAATATCTTCCTCTGATCTACGCCGCCAAACTGTGCGTCGACGCCCAAGTGCTCCTCGTCGAGCGCCTGCATGAGAGGGTAAATCAGACCGCTGAGCAGAGGGCTGGCAACCTGCTTGACAACCTCCGCGCCCGCCTTCTTCGCGTCGTGCTCGGTAACAACAGAGCTAAGGCGGAACAAGTCCATAACGTACGCGGCCCCCTTCTGGTACGAGGACCCATGGACGAAGCGCAGCTGCTCGATTGGGACGCCGATGGCACGGAGCACGGACTTTATGAGCAGTTCGTAGTACTTTGCCCGGTGCGTCACTAGCTCCAGAGGGGCTTTCATGTTGTCCAGGAATGCATGGATGTCTGCTAGCAGAACAGTGACTTCGCATCCTGCGCGTAGGAAATGAGCAAGCTTCACCATTGGTACGAAGTACCCGCAGTGCGGGCGGCCCGTTGGTGCGGTGCCCCAGTAGACCTTTAGAGGGCGGTTCTCGGCCAGGGCGGATTTTATAATATCTGGCTTCAGAACTTCTTGTAGGTTGCTGGTTATTAGGTCGTATTTTTCGTCTGGGGTGAGGTTGGTGGTGGCAGTGGTGGACGCCATTTTTACGGTAGATCTATTTGTTTGCTCTTGTTTTATGGTGCAGTGACGTACGGGCTGGTTGTATGAGAGGGAGGGAAATAGGAAGGGCTGGGAGTCTGTAGAGAAGTGAGTGAATGCGATAAGATGGGCTGAGCTGAGCTGCTTTTAGAGGGTTAGGAAAAAAGTCCAATTTGACCCCGCATGAGTCAGCCTCTTCCCCCCGCATCATGTCCCCTCACTCGAGTGTTGCGGTTTGTTTCAGTGTCCCCTGCGCCAAACGAGACGGAAGTTAAGCTGAGGTATCGAATTACCGCTTGAGGTTACGGTACCGGTATCCCATATAGTGTTGATAGCGCCGAATTCCCCTGCCCTGTGGATTCAGGGTGTCTCCTTGATAGGCAGATTAAACCTCATCGAGGCATAATCTCTCACATGGCTCGGGGTATTGGTCAGCGAATATTGGCAGGTACATTACCGGTACTTATACTTGCACTCGAGTACGGTACCTCACGACTAACGTTACTCTCATAATAGGCTTGGTGGTCGTGTTGACGGAAAAGGTTTGTATTATGGCTTGACTTGAAATGCCTTTGATATCGCTCGATTGCCATTGTAGGGAAATTCGGCACTATCAATACTGCGGGGGATATTATAAGTTAAAGGATATACAGGGGTATTCTGGTAACGGGAAGTGGAGTAAAAAAAAACACCGTTGATACGTGGAGGAGACTGTCTCTAGAGTGATTGAAAGCTATCACTCGGTATGGCACCGGGGAAATGAACTTTCATTGTGCTAGAAGATCACATCCAATAGCAGGAAGAGTGAGTGGTTCTATGCTACGGAGGAAACTTCACGAACGGCACTAGTGACCCTGCTATCACCTCAGCTAATTATTACCTAGAGAAACTAAGAGATTAGATCATATCAATTCCTAGAGGCACCGCTCTACGTGAGATTCTAGAACCCGCACACTAGGGAAAGATTGATTTGTGATAGAATACGGAAAAAAACCGCGCCCTTAGTCTAATCACCTCCATTGACTCCTCGTAGAACTTTTAGCCACAAGCGCCGAGCTTAGGTGCTGGTAGTCTTTTTCGCAATCTCGCTCATAACAGGACGTTCTTTCTCTTGCTTCTTTAGGTTCTGATAGTATCTGGCCAAACCATCAGCTTCTATGCTTACCTATATATGCCTACAGAGTACTCACAATCCAATACGCCCCAACTGGACGCTCCCGACACCAGCCAAAAAGAAGTTAACAGCAGCCAATCTGTTCACAGTTAGTGGTTATTTTGCAATTACATCTCGGAGTTAAAGTTGTAGACAGACGGGATGTTCTTCGGGTGGATGATTAGACACCATCTAGTCCAGATAGCGCCTGTGCAGAACAGAGCGACATTCTGGGTGACGGAAAGGGATTCGACGGGACGATAGAAGTCGCTGGCGCCAGCGATGACGATACCCCACTAGTTTCTGATTAGTTCAATTCGGTAAAGGTTCTGGGGCGCGGGTGATACCTTGAGGACAGGAGCCTGTGCAGCACGCAGTACATTAGCTAACGAAACTTGCACAACAACAGTGACCGCCGAATAAAAGAGAGAAAGAGGCCAATACCCAAAAGTGAACAGTTCTCGGGTTGAGGGCTGGATTCAGCATTTTGGCTGCTTGGGCTGGTGCTTGAGCGGCCATGGTGGTGTTTATTGAAGGTTCGGTTGAAGTTATGGTTGAAGTTATCAACTCTGTGTTTCGCCCGGTTTGTTCCCCTTTACTTGGCGACAGATCCTTCTGGGAAAGATCTTAGTCGTGATGACTCAGCGGTATAAGTTGCGTGGATGCGCCAAACTCCAATTCAACCGAAATCGTTAATTCTGAGCAACCATTGCCGGTACAACACAATGGCTGCGCGATTCGCATTCGGAAATTCACTTAAGGAACTGCGTTTTCTTTTTTGTCAGACGGGGGAAGGGAGCGCTGCTGTTAGGTTTGTTTAATCTTCTTTGAAATGGGTGAATGGAGGAATGGGGGCTGATGATGAGGTGGGGTAGAGCGTTCGTGCAGAAGTCATACCCGCTCATGAAGAAGGATTATCCTCATATGCCGATATTGATTCGTGAGGCCTTGGATACCCCCCCAAGGGTATTCGCGAGGCACGGTATGTATCCCGATTGAATTGAGGGGGGAGAGAGAGAGAAGTTAGGATGGAGGTCTAACGAGCATGTAGAGTTCGGTAAAGAGAAGCAGGAGAGTCTAGCTGGTTCGTTATGCTTCCGTCTGCGGTTATAGGGATAAGGGCTAATACGCAACCGCAGGATTATCGGACAAGGAGATCGAAGCAAAGGTTTCGGCGCTCGTCAAGGACATTGCTTAGAGCTAGAGATGGGGAAATAGAACAGCATTGCGCAAACAATATCAGACGCGATTTAGGACATCTACGTTCTCACGACTTGCAACAGATTATGCTACATGATATGATAACTCTGCAAAACAAGCTAACTTTGAACTTCACCAAACCGATACTGCGCCCAGCTCAAACTCATCTCCGGCAGCGTCCACAACTGAACCGCTCTATCGTCCCCGGCAGCCCCAGAAGCGATATGGACGGGAAGCAAGTGCTCGAAGGTTGGGTGTGCGCTTCTAGCATCGTTCCTACGAAGGAGTTCTGCTAGTTTTGTCTTGCGTTCCTCACCCGAGGTGACGCTTGTCACTGCCTCTTTTAGAGCGTTGTCGAAGGAAACTACGTAGCCCAACGGCCCACCGGACATCCTCGCAGATCGGATGTCACTGAATCCGACGTTAGAATTAAGGGGAAAGCTAGAGTAAAGGAGAACACTACCGGAGATTATGTACTGCCATTCCAGATCCTATAATAACCACCCCTTCATCCCGGAGTTTGGAAATAGCCTTTCCGAGAGCATAATGCATATCGGGATCCTCCTGGCCAAACAACGAAACTTGCACCACCGGAACACCCAGTGGATTATCTTCCGGATTAAACACTACTACAGTTAGCTACCTATATCACTACTTCCCATCCTATCCAACCTGGAATTGAAAGGGCATATACTGCAGGTAAACGGAACAAAAACCCCATGATCAAGCCCCCTCTTCACCCCTTCACTCTCAATCCCGGCCTCCTTCAGCAGTGCCAGAACCTTCTCCGCAAGCTCGCTAGACCCCACATTCGGATACTTGTGTTTATAATAATGATCCGGAAAGCCATAATAATCATATATCAGATCTGTGAACTCGGCAGTATTAACCTCAACCTTGCTCCCTGCTGCTGCTGCCGCCGCCACCTGCCAATGTGCCGAGAAAACCACGATAGCCTTTGGCTTGACCTTTGTAGTGATTTCCTTCCCAATCTTTTGCAATTGGTGGAAGGCTGGGTGCTCGGCATCGTACATTATGTGCGGCTTTTTCCTCCCCATGGGGAAAGGGAGTTAGCAAGAGTGAATACGGAATAACGTAACATGAACTTGGAAGGGTGGTGACGAACTCCTCCATGGGAAATAAAGTATACTGGTGCATGCTCTGTAGCAGCAGTAGTGGTGGAAGCAGAGGTAGCCATGGCAGCTCTAGCAGCAAAAGACGAAGTAGCTCGAGAAAGCCTTTTTAGTATGCGGTATGCCAGGTTGGGGTGTGTTGCTATGCCGTGTATCGACGGGAGTAGTAGGGATAAAAACCAAGAACTAATGTGAGTGCAGCGAGAACGAGGGGGTGTTTGGAGTGGAATTGTGAAGCTTGAGGAGGATTTTGCAAGTTCGGGAGGGTCGGCGGAGGCTTATATACCGGTAGGGTGTTCTTCACACTCGTTGGTGGATTTGGTGTCGGGGTTAGTTGGCTTTAGAAGTAGTCTAAATCCACCAGCAAGTCAGCGAATGCTATTTTTTGATGGGATCTAGTAAGCCCTGCCTCCCAAGCTGCACGTCCCAAGCATTTTGAACCCGAACACGGGTAAAAAATTGTGCTCGTACTCGAGCACGAGAATTGTCCGTGCACATCCGTGCGCCCATACTAAATTCGGACTCAAATGTTCGAGTTCAATATGCCTGGGAGGTGTGTATGGCCTGTCTGGGGAACACGATTCCTTCTTAGGGTATTTTGCCCCGCTAGGGGTTTGGCAGCCGATGGATTTCCAAAGGGATTTTACGGCATTTGCTACGCCACCCCCTTGGGTTGGAGTGCAGGTATCACGTGGTGGATTAGTTGCGGCTTATGAATCTTGAGTGGGAGGTTACTAATTCATGACCGAGGCTATCTGACTAGTGGACAACTTGGGCGAGTCCGTCTATGTGTCAGGATGTCCTACGGGATTCTGGGAAAGCGGTGTTGTGGCCAATGATTGGGGAGTTGTATTAGTACTGCCCCTCTCTTCTTCTCCCCTCTACAAGCAATTTCGGGCGGTATTAGACTGTGCTTTACCGGTAAGCTAGATTATGCCCTTCCCGAAGAACTTGGACTCGAAAGGCATGATCTACGAACCTAGCCTAGAGAACCAGGATATCTTACATCCTAATTGGTGACAAGTTATAATAGACTAACTTCTGTAGTTTCTAAATCTCATGGACTAAGCCGCTGCGATACCAGAGATGAAAATACTAAACAAAGGAAATTCCATGTCCACTGCCCGAACTATACTGTGAATATCATACTGTACAACCCCTCCCCCCCCCCAAAAAAAAAAAATGACAAAGAACAAGAACCATCATGAACTCCTTTTCCCCTCCAAACCGACCCGCCCCATCTCTAACAGAACCAGACACCAAAATACTAAACAAAAGGAGGCACGAAACGCGAGCAAAGTGCTCTCCTTGCCTTATCGCAACTACTAATCGCATCCTCAAGCACCAGCACACTCGCGAGCCCTATACCTTCTGCAGCGAAAAAAATTGGGAACAGCCCAGTCCACAGCGTAAACATCCCATTATCAGCCGGGAGCGCAAGGTGCTTGTTTGAGGACTGGCAGTCAAGGGCTTTATAGAGCCCGCCGTTCGGGTGACCCTGGCCGAGGACGGTTCCGAGGCAGGCCTCGGAGGCGGCCGTATGCCGGAGGAATGCCCACGGTAATATTATATTCACGTTCGACTAAGGACCTCTTCCCGAGAGCACCCCGTAATTCTTCCTCGCTGTTGAATCCCATTCTGAGCGCAGCATCGGCCGGAGCTATGCAGGCCACGGACGCCCCGGTCGAATTCTCCAATGGGAGGGCAAAGCATGTCAATGGCGCTACGCAGTCAACTACCTTAGCGTACTTGCTGTCGTCACCACAGGTGTGGAAGTCACCAGCGATACAAGCATGGAGTTGAGAGAGGTCCTTGGAATCGCAAGGAGAGCTGGCGGTCAGGGCTCCGAACTTCTTGTTCAGGGCAATGGCGAGAGCGGTATTGCTGTTTGTGGATGAGGGGGGTTGGGTGATGGAAGGTGCTTGGCTTGCTGGCCGAGAGGCAGTTGGAGTGGCGGGGGTAGTCGGGATAATAGAAGTGGTGGGGCCGGCGGGGGTAGTAGGAGCAGTAGGAGGGGGCCGGGCGGATGCAGTTACAGTTACCGTAATAGTGGCTGGTGGGCTAGGTTTCCCCTCCCTAGATGAGCTTGAGGGTTGAGGCGGGGTTAGGCGGGTGAACGTGCGGTTACGGGTTGGAGTCGACGAGTTGGAGGAGACTGGCACAGATGAAACTGGGGCAGAGGGAATTGGGGTGAAAGGAGTTGGAGTAGAAGGGGCTGGAGTGGATGGAGCTCGAGTGGAGGGAGCTGAAGCGGAAGGAGCTAGAGTGGAGGAAGCTCGAGTGGAGGGAGCCGAAGCGGAGGGAGCTAGAGTGGAGGAAGCTCGAGTGGAGGGAGCTGAAGTAGAAGGAGTTGGAGCGGATGGGGCTGGAGCCTCTGAGCTCCGCTTCGGCGGATCCGCGGGCAGTCTTTCGAAGCTTCTCGTTTCTGGTGCATTTGTAGCTGAGCTCACGATCGAACTCGATGGCGCAGAAGTTGTCCTAGTGCCCACGGGGAGTCTCAAAGAGGACGAAGGCCCAGCGGCAGGAGCTGAGGATGACTGGTCAGCTACGGGGGGGGCCTTTGACTCCACAAAACGACTGAAGGTCCTGGTGCTTGGTGGTTGCTGGTTGATATATAACGGTGGATCCTGCCGGGGCTCTCTGATATCTGTCAGAACACGCCCCAAAGAGATAATTGACGAAATGGAAGCACTCACAATACAGGATTTGCTTGAAGGGGCCCCGCTATAACTGCATGTAATTGGAATGCGATTAAAGTTGAAATGATAGCAATCCTCATCTTGGAACTGGAGAAAGGAAAGGAAGAGCAGGGAGAATAAAGAAAAAATAAAGAAAGAAAAGAAAGGATATATCTTGCACCAGCAATCTATGATATTATGGGGGTAGTAGGACAAAGAGCGTTAACTTTTAGAAGAGTAAGAAATTCGACGATCGTGAAATGCCCAGCAAGACTGACGACGACGAAATAGTAAAAATCGAGGGAAAACTAAGTAGATATATATATAAATCCCAGAAAACAATCCCAACCTATTCTCCCCCACGAGCTAGAGCCACCCATTTCGCAATTGCGGCATCGTCATCTCCATCCCAACCCTGCCCTGTTTACAAAGTTTCCAAATGGTCACTGGCGAGCCCTCCCAGCCGTTGAAACTCTTCCCTACAGCCCCCCGCGTAACGTTCAATAATAGTAGATCGCCAAGAAGGTATCCGATTGGCCGGGTTTAAAAAGTGGTTTAACCGCGCAGCTTGTTGAAACGAGAACCTCAACAGCGTTACACCTATTTTTGCCCTTCATGCCGAAACAAGGGGAATTGCAGATTAATTTCGTCCAAACGTAATAAATTAATCTGCAGAGTTTGTCGTAAGGGGGAATAACCGGGTAGCTCGGGGCATGATACTATCATAGGTTGACTTATATAGGCGTTGATGTGCAACGGCAGCGTGTCTACTTGTAGGGGGGTCTAATTTTGCTGCCTCTTTCTTCCGGAGCCTCTGTTCTTTGTGTCGCACAGTACTGTGGTACTGTGCTCGTGTATACTATCATACTGCCCTTGCAGGCGAGGTTTAATCACGGTCGATAAGGAAGCTTCAACTGTGCGGTTAATTCACTATGGGATAGCCTCTCCCTTGGGGTGCCTGAAACCGTCAACTCAGTAGCCAGGACGCTAAGGCCAGATTCAGCTCCAGAATGCTAGACTTGGTTAGAAAATACGATTTCCAGCCCTTTCACTACTCCAATGACTCAGCGCTCTTGCAAAGTTAAATATTATCAGCAAATCATAAATCTTAGTGTGCCTGACTACAAACTTGACTGTTTCAGACACCCCAAGAGATATCGTTTAAGAGTATCTTTGCAGTCATCCAGATCTCTTCGGCAAACCTCACTCTATGCTTGCAGAAACATGCTTGACCTATCTGAATTCACGGCAGGTCAAGAGCCTCACACCCCATTCTCTCTCCCGGGCTAATCGACTGGAAGGGGGGCAAGACTAAAAGTCTCCGGACGCTTTTATTGCTAAGATAGGTATTGATATAATATGCGCAAGGCGTCTGGAGACCTTTTAAATGGCCAAATATTTCGTGGGTTAGTTCTTGGGCAAATAGCTGTTTATCGTTGGGAAAATCACTGGATCTCATAGCGATAGCAAAACCACATCAAAATGCGTTAAAAAAATGGCCATTCTAGCTTCAGATTTGCCATATCAGCCCTCCCATAAATCGCTATGCGAATTACATCCATGGATAGCCGCAGTAAGAATCCGGGGATTCAAAGCCTAAGCTTTATTTTACCAATCGGGTCAAGGGGTGTTTTAGTATAAGCGAGTCCATGCCGAGGAGACCCAAATCCCAGGGTATAATAAGCACTTGAGATTTGTGCGAGCTGGATTTCTCTTACTCACATATAATTCAAATCTGCATGAAAAACACTCAATGTGTTGCTCTTTATGTGTGAATATTCCCAACCGCAGGATCTCACAGCAATTGAATAGTGGGCTGTGTTCTAAAGTGACAAGGCATGGCACTTTTGGGGTGAAATGCAGTAGTGAACTACCTGTACGATACCGGTATGCTTTGTGTGTAAGTACTTTTCTATAAGCCATCATTTCCCTCGTACGATAGGGGTAGGGAGAGAAAGGACTTCGAGTATGTTTCGCCCACGCAGTTTCTCTTTCTTTCTCTTTCCCTCTTTCCCCTTTCCTCTTTCCTCCTCACACCCCGCATGGCCGGCCATCTAGCTCGAGGTTATCCGGGTACTGCAGCACAGCACAGCACAATACACTGCCACAATACGGAGGTATCATATATACTCGAGTACAAATCCTAACTTTTGTATGTTCCACAAGGTGTAGGGCAGCGGACCTCGCTTGTGGAACCTACAAAACTTAGGCGCTGTACTGTACTGTACCCGTACCTCCGTAAGATATTATTCAGAGTTCTCTGTATTAGTACAATAATCAGTACACATTTTATTTTCTTCACAAAGAGAGGGGGATTTTTCCTCTGTATTTTCCCAAGCTAACTTAGTGTTTATCGGAACCCGGGAGGTAATGGCGTACCTTAGTTGGAAACTTGAAAATCGATTTGGTACTCGAAAAATAGTGGTGCTCGACATGTTCGGAGTAGAAGGAATTTCTAACCTCCCTAATGTATGACAGAATACCGGTATCCCTCTAGCAAGCCAAAGTGAAAATAATCGTCCCGTGATCCTACCATGCAGCAGCTGACGTGCAAAAGATACTTAAACTATGATGATGCACGTCCATTATTATCACGCTTGCCACGCCTCCCAGCCGCCCGCTCACTCTCAGAGTGCAACGCTTTGTCGGCAGCGGAATATTATGTTCCATCCCAATAGGCAAGATTTTTACTTGGTCAAGCAGAACACTTGCTCTATAGGATGTCCCAGTAAGTAAGGAAAATATATGATACCATAGCTTATCCTATCCACCATCCCCATTACTGAACATATGCATTCAGTAATTTCTCTACCTGTTGCTCTCAGGCGGCCGGGCGGGCATGCAGATAGCCTGTAGATGTTCAGTCCGGCCCGGCTAGGTGGTAGTGAAATAGGCCTGGGCTGTGCACGCCAGGCTTTCGGTATATACTGGGTGATTGGTAAATATCTTATTTATAGGTAATAGATATCTGAATATCCTCGAAGACACCCGAGGATATCTGCAGATATCTGAAGACACCTGAATATATACTCCAATCTTTACCACTCGTTAGTTTAGTTAGCAGAGCCTTATCATAAGTTATCACTCGGGGGCTTGCGGGTATGGTATCTGCGGTCCGGCCAGGACCGGTCAGATAGGCCCTTAAAGCTGGACTCGCCGCTTGCGACCACTGCCCTTGACCACTGCCCGAGAGCAAGGTTGAGCTGTAATATATGTACCCTCCCGGAACAAGGGGGTAACTATACACTAGTTCCGCTCCGCGAGAGGAGAATCACACAGAAAATTCCAATTAATACCCTGACGAAGTCAGGGACTCACGCCGCACTATACTCCGTAGAAGGTAAGGAGAACAAGGGAAATATAGGCCTTAGGCCCTGTTTGGCTGCGATGGTTCCGTTCCCTTGTCCTATACAAATGACCGTTCCGAAAGGAGAGAAGGCCATTTTCACAGCAGGACCGGTCGCCCAACGGAACGGAACGATCGCAACCGAACAAGGCCTTAGGATGTATCCGCGTTTCCAGCTAAGTTTTAGTGCAACAAAGGGAGGGTGGAAACTTTCCAGGAAGCCGGACTAAGTAACCCCTCGACTCGTCCCCTTTAAAAAAGAAAAATGTCCAAGCTTTCACATTCCGGTCTCCACAGCTGACTGGTATAACGAGTGTGCTTTGTTTCCAGCCACTATCGGTGAAGGTGTTTATTGACTACTAGCCCACATCTACAGGCGGTGTATCGATTAGTGATTTTACGTGACGATAGGATACCGGATTAGGTTCGGACAAGGGAAGGTAATAACGGTTACACCCCGGTGGGGTAACCGAGCTTTAGGATAACGTGTCCCGCGCCATAGCGTGGATCTTTCTATAGAGTCGTTCACTACACGGGTTGGTAGCACAGGTTCCTCAAGGATAATATCCCGTCAATACCATATTAACAATTTAGACCCACTGGGGATCCTGAGATGGCCCTTTCTAGATACCACAAATATTGTACATAATATCCTTAGCTACTAGACAATATGCACAATAGAATATGAGCCTGTTCGAAGCTCTATGCCCCGGAGAGTGACAGCATATGATGCACACCCGTTTCTCCTACCCCAACGGTGAAAATTCCTTACCGTACAAGATAACTATCCACGAGTTAGCATTATCCGCCTACTAATCCAGAAGATCCCCATTATAATCCTCACCTTTCCAAACAGATAACCCTAACCACCCAAACCCCCTCTCAAAAATCATGTTCCCTCACAGCCCGACAGACAAGATCTAGCCCGGGAACATCGCAGTGGGCAACAAGTTCCCAAACCCCCTCACTCCCACATTCGACAACACTATTCCCAGAGCACCCCTTCTCCTGCCTTGGGGAACACTCCCCACCGACCCGCAAATCCTCGTACTCGAATGAACAATTCAGCAGCGCAACCAGCATATCCTCCTCGTCCTCTTCCAAGCTAGCCTCTCCGGGTTCGTGGCGGCTGCCGCCCAGATAGTGCACCTCCCGCTTTGTAGCGGCAGGCGTAGCTGCAGGAATAGCAGTGATAGTAGCCGGGGGCTGGTCTACCCCCCCGCAGCAGGTCCGGTCAGCGTGAGAGCGGGTATCGGTTCGGCGGTTGCGTCCGGTGAGAAAGCCAAGATCGCAAGACTCTCCATAGTGGGCGTTGCCATGGTGGTGTTGGGGGGGTCTCAGTCGTTAGGTATATTCGTTCAGTCGTTGTCGTTTAAGTTCTTGGGCATCTCACCGGCAGCCCCTGCGGTAGTGGCCTACTGGCATTCCCCACTCTGATAGCCCGCGTCGGCAATTTTGTGGGCTTGCGCTCGCTGTAATGATAGAAGAGGCGAACAGTCCTGTAGTCATGAGGGGCTTCATAAGGGGGATAGAGGATGAAGAGGAGGAGCCGGGCTTATGGGATGTATTATAAATTAACAAGAACGAAATATGGAGAGAGAAAAGAAAGAAAGGAAGCGGCCGCTCAGCGATAATTCCGTCAGAAGCGAGAAAAATTCCGCCAGCAGAGAAGGGTGATAAAGGAAGGAAGAAGGAAGGGAAGAGCGAAACTTTCTTGAGAGATGGCAAAAGCTTAGGATAAGTATAAATAACATACATCCAGAGCTTCTAACTACAGACCCCCCCTCCCCCCGAAATACCTGTGCTACCACTCGGTCGTAGCAGGCGGGAGCCCGATAACAGGGGTCCGTGGAACACTCAAGCATATGGCAAAAAATCCTTGCGCATCTGAGCATCCATACTCGAGTACAAATTCACAACCTGCTTTCCGACACATCTTGCCTACTACGAGTACTCGCGGTGTCGAAGCGTTCTTAAAAGAAACCGCTGTTGTATGCCACCCTGACTCGAGAAAAAGTGCCAAATTTTGTCAGTACCGGTATGCAATACCGGTAGCAGTCCTTTCCAAAAACGCTTCGACATTGCGAGTGCTGTGTCGGAATTGCCAATACCCAACTTCCTATCTCGTCTACAAGCACCCCAGTGCGACCATACCTACTGTAACCCCCCCCCCCACACACACACACAAGGGAATTCCTTCAAATGCCGGTATGTCAAAACGTATAATACCATGCGAAAGACCCCTGCATAGCTCGGTTAAGTTGGCGTAAGTACAGTACCTGTATGCCAGATTGATGGAAAATTGGCCGGGATTAGCATCTCATTAGAACCTTAGCCCTGTACAATACATATCGGACCAAGAGAGTGCCGTACTCGAGTACAAATGATTAATAGAAACTTTTTTTTTAGGGGGAGTGGGGAGGGAGGCTGGTTTGAGGTGGTGAGTGAGAGGATGGACGATAGTCTACGGGGTTATACTAGGGGTGGAATGTCGAGATTTACCCTCAGGGGGTAGCTTTCGTACCATTCTCGACCGCCTGTGTATCATGGACTGTCAAAATGGTCGAGCATGAAACTTTCTTTGGCCGATTTCGAGTAGTCGGTCAACTTTTTGGGTTTTGTCGTAAGAATTCGGGGAATTTCTGGGGCATGTATCATAGCATTTACTATTCAGAGGAAACTTGCCCAGCCTCATGTGGAGAGGGGCGGGTCATGATCGGGGTCTAGGCCGTCCGTCTGATCACTATATATCACTCGCCGCACCTATTGCTATCTATCCGAAGGTGGAGAATCTTGTGGACGTTTCCGCCTTTCGCGCTTCTAAAAGTTGGGATTTAGGTAATATTAGAAGAAGCATATAATCAGATGGAAGGAAAGAATTACGAGGGAAGTTTTTGTACTGTACATAGGGCCCTCCCTACACCATTTGCGTTTCTAAATTTACATAATGCTCGCTTGATACCACTTGCGCAGCACCAATAGCCTGTCATGATTCAATATACTTTACATTTTCTACAATGATTCACGTATCTATCCCTCGCGCCATAAATTAACAAAAGAAAGAAATGAAGATAGAGAGGAGAAAAAGCCTATTTTGGGGGAACAAGACATTACCGTGCCCAAAAAAAAAAACAGAAGAGCCCATCCAAGGAAAAGATAAAAAACAAAGTAAACGCCAGGCTAGCAGAATGAGAAGCCCCAACCATATATATAGAGACTGAGAAGAGTGCAATAAGGAAATAGGGAACAGAAGTAATTATCAAACGACAAGATCATAATCGTACACAGGATAGCGCCATGACATGAATTACTTCTTCTTAGCAGGAACCAACTGCAAAGGCGGAAAACTGCTCGGGCTCCCCTCAATAACGTTGCCGAACCGCCGTCTCTGAAGCGCATCGAATCGGCCGGCTAATTTGGCCTTCGCGGCCGCGTTGCCGCCGGTCTTTTTATTTCCGAGACTCAGCCAGCCGCGCTTACCCTCTTTCGCCCCGCTCTCGCCCCACATTGTTAGGCGTTGGGTTCGGCGGAGCTTGTGGAGTCCGTAAGCACATATTATCGCCGAGAAGATGAACGCCCAACCGGAGACGCCCCAGAAGGCTAGATCGGATTCTTCGATAAAGTTCTTGAGGTTCATACCGTAGAGACCGGCTATGAAGGTGCCCGAACCAATCCCCAGGGTTCCGATGGAGAATTTGAGGTCGAGGAGCATGAGGGAGTTACGGTTTGCGTCGAGGATGATGTTGACACTTTAAATCGTTAGCTAAATTCTTTGTGGGTACAAGGTGGATGGGTTACATTTCCTCGGTATTCCGGATACTAGAGACCAAATTACTTGAAATTTGAACAATCTCATCACATATCTTATGATACGATTCAAGCAGCATTTCAATCTCCGTGTGCTCCTCCGTCGGCCGGGTCTTCCCCAACATCTTTTCTGTTAGGTACATGTCTGCCAGATCGTCATCCGCTTCGAGGATCTCCTCGATGGCATCCCTAATCAATTTAGCTTTCTGTTCGAAGGTCGACAACTTCTTCGAGTAAATCAGCAGCTGCCGTAGTTTGTCTCTATCGATATCTTCTTCCAGTTCTCCAAGTAAAGTGATAACAAGCTCCTGCAAAACTCTCATTTCAGCTTCTAGGGCAGCCGTGACGGAGATCAAGATCGCTTCCAGTGCCCGCATTTCGTATGGGAGACCGCCCATGGCCTTTGATCCTTGTCGCAGTTTCCCCTCGAGATCGTACATAAAGACTGATTGTGTGTAAGAGTCGGTTGAGCCATAAACATCAAATAGCAAGATTGTGTCGGCTTTGATCAGCGCTCGAATGTGTAATAGGTTAACGAGGATCGAGTTTTTCCGGACGAGAATATGTGGTACGATTATACTGGGCACCCAAAGCTTCCGGAGATCCCGAGGCATTAATCCGTGCTATCCGCCACAGACAAGTTAACATCCTAACCTCTAGACTAAAAAGATTGCCCAACCTTAGCGCACAGCTCGTTCTTCTTAAACTCTCCAGACACCACCGTAACATTTCCTGCAACATAATCAGTACCTCCTCAAAAGAATTAGAGACAGAAGAAACCCCACCTTCCCGATCGAACTCCGTGCACCTCAAGAATTCGTCATTGTGGTTCTTATGCGTCAAGCTCCGCCCCAGAATAGCATCTTCAGTCCCAGAGTCCAGATATCTCGAACTAATCCCCGCCTCCCTTTCTAATCCCTTCTTGACCCGTTTCCCAAACAGCACCTCCATAATGCTCGAGCTCATCCTAGAGCTAGTTACCCACGGCCTTGAGCCCCCCACTTCCACCGTCGCCGCTGTTGGCCGTTGCCGAGCAATTGGCGACAGGGTGCTAGAATGGTACCTCCGGGAGACCATACTTGGCCCCCGGATGGAAGAGGGAAGCCGCCGGCATTGTGGTGCCTGGGGCGAGCGCCGGAGGACTAGTAATAGTGAGGGTGAACAGGTGGACCGTGGTATGTGGGCGCTCATGTAGAAGGGGAGGAGGGGAGGAGGATATGTAGTTTTTCTTAACTATGTAGGAGGGGAGGAGGGGGGATTGTTATAATTGCTGTTGCGGGAACATTTAATGGAAGGAAGCTATGATAGGAAGAAAAGACTGTGTAACGGGTGAACTTTTTTTCTCTGCGGGGAGGCTCTTTAGAAGTTGAGTTTTTTTGCTACCCTTCCGATGCGGCTTGCCTTATGTGGCTATGGTATGACCTCATGTGTGGAAACACATTACTAATCAGGTACTTCACAGAAACTCACCCACCCACCAAAGTCCGTCGCAACCATCTTGCCCTGAAGTCAGATGACTTATTTCTCAAGAATCAAATGTGGTTTACTAGGCTCTTTCCCCGGTAATTATCCTCGAGTTCTCCTTTCTGTGAGATGTTGGCCTCACTTACTCGTACTCCTCAGTAGAAAATTGTATGTACAGCACTATACTACAAGTAGCCCAAGTATTCCCAATAGCTGTTAGAAGCAGTGCTAGGCCTAATGATTATTCCCTGGAGTACTCATAGTCCCGAGTTTCCCTACATCGTGCTAAAGAGACACTAGTGAAATTAGTGTATTTCCTTGATTAGCGGATTCAACCTCATAGAGGTGTAATGCTACCACGTTCCTCCGGGTGCTGGTTAGTATATCGGTGGGTTTATTACCTCACAATTACTGGTAGCCTCGCTCTCATATTAGGTCCAGCGCTCCTGTTGATGGAAGAAGTTCTATATCATAACTTGACCTGAAAGGCTTTTGATATCACTCGATCGACAATTCCAGAAATATGAGAAGCTAATGTTTTAGTTTGAATTTTAGGGCGGTATACAAGCGAATGAAGCTGCAGCGATATCGTTAGCGTGTCTGGCGAGGGAGAAGCCAAACTCATCTACTAACATATGGTGCCGGACAACCAAAATCCGCCTTCTGGCCAAGTGCCTCAGAAAGAGAGTGATATGTTATGATGCCGCCCGTGAGCTTGGCACACTTGTGTCGAGCAGTTTTAGGCCTCACTTCTTCGCTTCTGACAATCTACTAACTCTACTTAGTATAGTTTTATTCATAGGATATCACTCGTGCCAAGATTTACTAAATTCCTTGGTATCTTGGCATATTTTCTCACTGGCCAACTCCGTTGGCCCTATACAAAATCACTCCACTTCAAAAGTCAGGATTACATTCACCACTTGGTTTCCCTGAATTTCCTCTGGTAAATATGTTTAACTGATTCTAATCTATCCATCTACCAGACAGATTTTCTCTATCATCCAAAGTGGTTGTGTTGTTGATTATTTTATTTGTGGTTGTTTTGTGATCGTTGTGGGCAGATTTTGGTTGTCCGGCACCATAACCAAGGCCAGTAACAGTGAGCGTGTGAGACCAATCATAAATAAGGAAGCACAACCGCCAACTAACAAGCCCATATGCCCACTGCAAAATGAGGTTTTTGGGAAATCCCGGGGGGCATTAAGTGCCCACGGGGGCCTTCTAATAGGTTAGGATGAGATTGCCAGAGTGAGACATTGGCGATTGAAGTACATATCATAAATCCTTCACTTTTGGTCGGGCGAGGCCTACCATCCTAATACTTTCATATAGGCGGGTATAGATGTGCTCTTACCTCAAACCCAACCCCCCTATCCCACCACTTCCTTCCAAGAGCGTCTCTATAAAAGAGTCCTCATACTGTGCTTCTAAAGCCAGCCCCCCTCACCTGCTCCTGCCTCCACAAAAGGTTTCCTGCACTCATACTGGTCCCCCCTCACCCACCAGCACTACCGTGGGGATATCAGCTCTTGCCCACTAGCCTACCAAAGTGCTCATCAAAATTTGGGACAACTCCCGCACAAGTGCAATAATTTTCTGAAGGTTTTAGCGAAAGTCCAGCAACATATACCCTAAAGCCTTTAGAGATATTCGAGTCCACTGGAGGACGGTACACCTGCGGGGCACAATTGGGTTTGAGATTCAACGGGCTCGGGGGGTTATAACTTCTCCCAGGGGATCTGTGGTAGGCCGTCCGGAAAGGTAGTACCGTATTCCACAGAAGATGGTTCGGTATGTGCAATCGTGGGTGGACTTGCTGCTAGCAAGTGCAGCAGGAAAAACTGTTGTGGATGTTATATTTATGGTTCTTATGTAGTCTTTTGATAGCTCAGGTCTATAGTTTACGCCATGTGGTCAGCTGGCGGAAGCTGAAAATACTATACGACTAGAATTCGTACCCAGGTGTCGGAGTTACATGGCGATGGCCGGTTCTCACATACTAACAGACATGCTCAAAGTATAACCAGATCTCGCATACTCAACATAACCGTACATAAAACTTATACATTCTAAGTAGCTGAGAAAGAGAAAAGAGAAAAAGACTGGTAGTAGCTTGCAACTTGATGTACATACCATTGTGGTAAACAGCAAAGAATTGGTTGAAACAGCGTGAACCCACCAAAGGTGAGAAGCCCAATAATACATACACCACTACACAATCAGAGGAAGTGAAAATATCCCGAAAAGCGAAGAGATGGGAAAAGAATTCCCTTTTCAGATCATTGGGAATATTGCATCTTCGCTACTAATGCAATCAAGGCAGCCCCAACTCCACTGCCGTCTTTAGCAACTCCCATCCTAATCCGCTTCTCGCCCCTCTCACCAAGCTCGGGAACATCTCTCAGGGCCTCCCTAACGTACTTTTCAAAACCAGGATAGAACTCCACAACACTCCCGTCAACACCTATATCGATAGGTTCATCTTGGATATTTGGTGGTGGTGCATTAACCAACGGAGCAGCTGATGGTCTTCCAGTAATTACACTCTTTAAGATTTTGATACCCTGCTCCACAAGTGACAGGTCCTTCAAGTTAAGACCATCAATCGGAGGCTGGGCAGGCGGTGAGAGTTTGCCCGTCGCGATAACGATAGCTGCAATTGGCACCGCAGATAGACGGGCCGAGCGTTTGCCGATTGCGTGAACAAGAATTTTGACTGCCTGGGCTTCGTCATTGGAAATGGTGGGCGCAGAAATTCCCAGGTCTTTCTCCAATTGATTCTTGGTGTCAGAGAAATCGTTGGTCGAGTCTGCTTCTATGTAAGATAGCAAAGAGGTATCTATACTCCAGGGGGTATGCAGAGCTGAATCCTCCGCAATGGCAGAGGTAGCAAACAATCCTGCATCCTCCTTCATTGAAAGGATTGCATTTCGTAGAATTTCACCAAGGAACATCCCACTAACACGCTTCTCAAACATTTGGATCCCAGGGTTGACTGAGTTCTGGTCAAGTGCCCTGTCATAAGGCGAGTCGGGGAGGACATTTACAGCATTATCGAAACTCCCCCATTCAGTGTTAACGACCATCTCGCCGGTTGAAGTGTCGTATTCGCCGAAATCTTGGGCAGACGCGGAAGTCATCTTGGCTATGCGATCTAGCTTCTCTACATAGGCCCCGTTAGTCCCGGTTCCAAAAATGGCACCAAGCAGTGTGCCAGTTTCGCCCGGGGATGTGTAGGATCTAGCCATGAGGGTCCCAACAGTGTCGTTGACCAGGGCAGCAACCTTGACAGGGAGGCCTAGAGCATCAATTTCCTTTTGGAGCAGAGCACAGACATCCTTGCCAATAGCATCGGGAATGTCAAAGCCCTTGGTCCACCGAATGAGATAGCCTTTGTTAATGGCTTTCTGGTCGACCGGAAAGGAGAAAGTGAATCCAAGGTGTAAATGGTGGCTTGGATCCTCGGAGAAGTGATCTGAGTGGTGCTCTTTGACAAAATCGGCCACGTGCTGGGCAAGGAACGAGAAGAGCGAACGGGAGTCCGAAACCATTAAGGGTTTCGGAATAGGGACTTTCGACTGAGTGAGAGTAAAGGTGGTATCTCCATTTAGGACCACCGAACAAACACGGAAATTGGTACCACCAAGATCGACGGCAAGATAGACTCCCTATACCCAGTTAGCTATCGGATCAGATCAAACAGCGTTATAAAATTTTGATGCACACGCCAATTGAATTGCAAACTGCACCAGGGCGGGAGCTAGTCAAAAATGCAATCTCTTCTGACATGAGACAAGGCGTCATCGGAATATCGAGCGTCTGATTGGGCCTAGGCGTTGAATTTGGGGAGAGTTTTACCTTCTCTGTTCCATTAGGAACACTGGTGACGTATGTTGGGATCATCGTCATATCCCTTCCATGGTTCTGCAGCCCGTCATCTACCCTACTATTAGCAAATACGAGAGGGAAAAAAAAGCAAATCAGACAGAAACAACCAACTTACCCATCAACCTCAAAAATTCCTCAACGCCCTTACGGACTTGCTCGGGGGAGTACTCAAGCTCCTCCGCTATTTTCGTAGCTTTCTCCACAAGTGACATGTTTAGAGTTTGTTGTGTGGTAATTTTGGAAGTGTACTCAGACAAGGAAATGCTCTCAGATAGAGTCGAAGACTCGGGAAAAATCTCGTCAGAGTCCCAAAAGAAAGCGTGTGACTTTTTGCTGGCAGAGGAAGGGGGCTCAATTTCAGAGGCTTCCTTCTCAAATTGTTTCCTTGGCGACACAAAGTCCAGAGTCTCTTCCCCAGAAGACCCCGACAACAACGAGCGCTCCCTCAAGAAAAGTTCCCCGTGACCAATTCGGGGGCAAACTGCGTTACTCCGTACAAAATTTTCTGCAGCACTTGTACTTTGACACCCGAATATATCACTAGCCACCGACCTTGCCGCTCTCGTTGGATTACCCTTCAAATCTGGGGGGGTTGGTGTCGGAATGAAGGGATTGATGAAGAACTGGAGAAAGGCAACACTGAAGGCAGCGGCAAGTGATAAAGTACGAAAGGTTGAGACAAAGGAGGAGAGAGTCGAGGTGGGGGACTTCACCTTTGCAGAAGGTTTAAAAGATGGGATGGGAAGAGATGATGGTTGGGATGATGATTGGGATGGCGAGTGGTGGGAGGGTGAGGGGTAAAAAAAGGTAACTTGTTTGTTGATTTAATCGCTATTAATATTATGATTACTTTTAGGGGCTTGAGTCTCGACATGAGGTAAGTGTGGAGGGGCGGAATGGGGTTAGGTGGAAGGGGGAGCAGGGAAAGAAAGTCCGGCTAGGGCAACCTGGGTAGCCTCACCAGCGAGGCGGGAGGCCAGAGCGGAGTGGAGAAGGAGGGGCAAAGAAGCTGAGTATGAGGTATCATTCCAGCGGCGGGCCTGGCGGGCAAGCACATAAACTAACTTGCGGCATGAGGTGGAGATGGAAGTGGTTTCTATGGCGGAAGACGGGGGTAAAGAAACAAAGGGAGCGGGCAGAAGGATAATTGCGGGGATGTTTTACCACTTTCTTGTGCCAGTGCGAGGGATTTATTTATTCTCTGATCTGGACTACTTTCCAGAGCAGAGTGAACGAGTGTTCAATGAAGTCGGTGTAAGGACGGCGAGAAAGCCTGGGGGATTGAAAATGGGGCGACACTGATAGCCAGAATTAGGTGGCGTTGCTACAAATGAGCAGTGGAAGAATGGGGGAAAGTCATACCGATAATTGGATCCTGGGAATCAACGAATCGCAGTCGCCTTGTTTCGATGGGATAGAGGGCACAGGTAACGGTCGATGAAATATGGATAAGATGCGGGTGCTGAGACTTGAGTGCGATATGGTTGATAGGTTGGGTATGTGCGGAAGGACGGGAGAAAAAGCACGCGAAGCGGTTCACCGTTGATTGAGGACAAATAGACATGCAGGGGTCACATTTCTCGGCTCTCTTTGGGTCCTCACAGGATTCAAGCCACTTGCCGCCACACCCAAAACACCCAAAACACCCAAAACACAAGAGGTAGCTCTCCAGCAGTGTTTGTTACTATCGTACTTTCTTTTCCCTGGGCCGCAAGGAATCCTGTGAAAAAGCTGTCTCTCCTACTTGTAAATAGGAAAGTAAGGTTAGTTTTGTAAATGGTTAAATAACTGTACTGTACTGGCAAAGCACCAGCACTTTTCTTCGTCCAAGGTGCGGATTACCGATAAGCGGCAAGAAACCGCACTCAGAACAGGCACGGAATCTCGGAAAATCTCTCATCTCTCGACCCTCGATCCCCGTGATATTCATGCTGCGAACAAAAATTTCCTTTCGGGGATATCTCGTGAGTCAGAATCTGATTTCGCACGACCCCCGGGACCAAACATATGGATTAGGAAATGTGCCTGTCACTCATCACTATCCCCCATCTCTCACAATCCTTACAGTGCCGATACCTTCCTACTACTAAACAGCCGCGCCAATTGAGCCATTTCTCCAAGAACAAGGGAGACCTTATCAAGATCCAATAGATATCTAACGGGTCGGAGGAATCTTCGGAAAAATATCCTGAAGGCTAACTAAAACTGTTTTGCCGGCACCAATACAGTACTTGTACCTGCGCCGCGTTGCGGTCTATATGCCGCTGCTATGGGGCCTAGCCTTGAGACTTGCTGTGATACCGGTAGGTGGTGAGGGCGCGGGTACCATGCGTGTTCTAGTACTGTAGTCACGCATTCTCGCTCGCTTCTTCGCAGTCCTCGGGTTAGGGGATATACAGTACTACACGCCGATCCTCCTAAGGCATCTCACGCGATGGCACTCGCATGAGTAGATGAGGTTCCAGAACGTGGTACTATGAGTACTAAACGGGCCACCGCTGCCCAGAAAACGAACGTGGGGTGACAACCAAATCGCCCCCTCGAGGTATTATTAAATTAAATTTCATTGAAAACCTAGGGCAGAGCCATGGAGCGACGTGTAGACTAAGTACAGCTACCCTATCTACGTTTCGACAGACCGAGACCAGTGCTCCAGTATAACCCCTTGTTTATCGGTATCCTTAGACACGACTCAGAATACACTACCTACCCTAGTCGCAGAAACTGATACCTTTTCAATTTCTGCTCGCGTCCTTTATCGTGCTCGGCGGTGGGCGGCTTGCCGTAGGGCCTGGCGCGTGTCTCTCAAATTACGCTTGGCCATATCTCCGCACCAAAAGACCGCCCCTATTAAAAATTTCACCAATACTTGTGGGCACTGCCTCCGATATTCAAGGATTATCATTCCACTTCAAGGCGAAAGTATTATACTTGCTGTGCTATAGGAGACTGAGGTTTAGAAATTTAAAAATCTACTCCCACGGCAACCCACCCAGGGTTCCTCCAAAAAGCATTAGCCAAGTAATAATTACCACTATGGGGCTTCTAGTGGGTAGGATTGGTACGAGAAAAAAAATGATAGTATATCATAGCACATCATGAGGCTTGAACATCGCGATATATGATAAAGTTAGGCGATAACATCACTAATGTTTTGAGAGTGGCCATCGTATACATGGTATGCCACTGAATAATTGATGAAACCCTTTCCGGGGGTTTCCTTTAACGGAAAAATACAACCTAACCCATCTGCCACTATAGGTTTGTTTGTGTGAACACTTTCTGTCGTGTTCACTATTTTAACGAGCTCTGCCTCTTTAAGTCGGCCAGGTTAGATCTGGATCTATATGGTCAGCGTACCGTACCACACCGTCATCTGGGGTGCGAGCATAGGACTACCGTAAAAACTTGAATAATTGGACGGTGTGCTATGTCGTTGGACTTTCCTCTCCTAGTATGGTCAAGAATTATTTTTTTTTTTCTATCTCAGAGGGGGGAAAGGGGCCGTGTTTTTGCTGTGTTTTTTGCCCCCTTTCCAGAGAAGGGAATTCCGGACTACATAGCACACCGTCCAATTATTCAAGTTTTTACGGTAGCGCATCTCGTCTTAAAAGGCTAAGAAAACGTCGTTCTGTGACAGCCTGCATAAGGCAGAGCTTTATCTTTTCGCTTTTCCGTTTTTTCCCTCTCCTATCAAAAATCGGAGGGGCCATGACCATGTCCAGCACGCCACAATAATGGTGGAAGAGTATCGGTACCTCCCCTAAGGGCGAAAATTTTCGCGGCTCGCCTTGTTCGGCTCAAACCTATCTAGCCCCAAGGAAGCGAGAAGAAACTATACTCAGAATACAACCACCCTGCTCACCGTTGGTAAAACCAGAAATCAATCATCATTGAGGGCCTGCGGGTCGGGCGGCGAGTCCTTTGGGATGGCGGGAGCGCAGCCTTAGGCTGTTCTTTTTTGCGTCAGAGACGGGGGAAAGGCGGGAAGAACTTCAAGCTTATGACACGCCAAACGGGATTGGTATTGGGGTCGCGTTTGATACACTCGGAAAACTTGGATTTCCCGAGCTGATGGGCTTTTAATACCAGTTACTCAATCTACAGGCTCTAGGAGGGATTTCTACGGCGGTTATTGGAAACACAGCTAGTCCACCAAGGGATGAAAACCGAACAAGGGGAGTCCTTTAGCAATTGCACAGATCACCACAGGTGATTCCGCCTCAGAAAAGTATGTTGTGCATCAAAGATTGCATATAGAAACAGATATATACCTCAAAAGCAGCCGCATGCTTACTGATACCCGTACCAACCCTCCCCTGTAGGATCTAGTGATAATGTAAACCCTTAATTTGGTGAATATATGAGGGGTTGTTATATTAATTGGGCTGTGTGAAACCGTAAAATTCGTTATCAGATAGGCTAAGCTAGAGTGGAGTGAATTGGGCCCTGTGATTCGTTGAGAATTCGGAAACTCCGGGGGTGCTGAGTTAGTTATGGTGCGAAAAGTGCGACCTTCCTACCAACAACAGTCATATGGCAGCTACAGTGCCTTTGGTTGGCGTTCCTGACAAGGGATTTTGCTGTTCCGCGCCGCCCAATGGTATGGGTAGCCTGGGTGTTGAGGCATTAGATCTGAAATCCTGGGATCAAGAATCATCCTTTCAACCCGTTTTCCGGAGTCAAAAAGGGCGGAATGAGACAAGGATTAATAGCCCCGATCGATTCGGATTGGTGGAAAATGCTGGCAAGGATGTTACGGGACACCGCGAACTTGGGGCACGGTACCGGTAGTTGAGATGGGTGATCGTTCATGATTTTATTAAGACCGTAGGAGGCCAAATAAAGGAGGAGAGGGGATGGGGTCAATTATGTTGGGGGCTCATATGCTATACTCGAGTACACGGATAGATTGAACTATGTTTTACTGACGATTAAACCAATAAGATCGAACATCCCGTAGGAACTAACTACACTCGCGTACCGGTACGCTCCCGTTCGCAAAGTCCTCGCGCAGAGGAAGGTACTAGTACTGTGGCAAAGTCTTGATGGCAAACATGAACTAGTACAAGCTTTTACAGAGCATTAGTGGTTTAGACTATAGATTCAACAGATATACATTTAAATTTTACAGCTACCACTTAATATGAGCCTCATCCAGCTTAACCACATCCACTATTCGCTCTGGCATGCTATCAATAAGATGGTCTAGAGTACTCTGATCGAGGCGGTCCCACTCTTAACTCAATGTCTCCCAACACTCATCCTCAGTATGAGGCCAGAGCTAACTAGTAGTTTTTGTAAAGCACTTTTGAAGGTGAGCTTTGGGAATGTGCTAAGAGCCTGTTCGGTAGGAACGGTTCTGTTCTGTTCGCCCATACAAATGACCGTTTCCCTTCCTTTCAGAAAATTGGGAACGGAACTGCCGTTTCGTAACCATGAAATGCATCAACCGTTCTGTTCCCAAATAGTTGTCCCTCCGTTCCCAAATAGTTGTCTGTCTGTTCCCCAACACCTATATTAAAACAAATCTTATATAATAATATGAGAGAAAATATATTGAATTATTAAATAGTTGAATTCTCTCTACTTATTCTATCCAATACACATCAAACTCTCTTTCTATAGTATCAATTTATACCAACTACTTCTGATAGACTCCAACAATACATTCTCAATAAACCTCTCACCAATTATACAAGATGAATACAAATTGCGATCAGTGCAGCTTTTTATATTAATTTCTTTCTTCCAAATCAGCCTGTCCATAGCTCAAGCCGCACAGGTCGTCTCTATACAAATGTGATTCCTCGAGCCCATTATTGTAGTGTGGTGGAACTGATTCGCATACCAATCACTACATTTTTAGATCTCTGTAACTGGCTCAAAGCCAGAGGACTCCTTCGGTCAAGTCAGATTATTTCAACAGAGGAACAGCTTATAATGTTTCTATAGATAGTGGGTCATGGTACATCAAACAGAGAAATACAGGAACAATTTCAACATGGTAGCTCAACAATCTCACTGTAAGCACATCTTATACAGTATTGCTTCTTGTATATAAATTTCTAATTATGATCAAGTTACTTTCACAGAGTCATATGTGCACTTATGCCATTATATGAAATCTTTATTCATCCACCGCCAAACAATATTCCGGCGTGAATTCACAAGGAGTGGAGCAAAATATCCTATTTTGCAAATGTTCTTGGTGCAATTGATGGTACTCACATTTTGGCCCATGTATCTAGCTAGCAACAAGCTGCCTATCGAAACTGTAAGGGTACACTCAGTTAAAATGTCCTAGCTTGTTGCAGTTTTGATATGTACTTCTTCTTGGTCTGTTTGGGATAGGAGGGATCTGCCAATAATACTTGAGTTTTAGAAAAATGCTGAGTTAAATGATTTTCCTCGTGAGGAGGGGACTGTTTACCTTGCAGATGCTGGATATTGTCTTCGCAAAGGGTTTCTGACACCGTACTGTACTGTTTGTTACTATTTACGAGAGCAGGCTCATTCATGTCTACACCCTCAAACCACAGAAGAATTATTCAACCTATGACATGCATAGCTGAGAAATATTATTGAAAGGATCTTTGGAGTTGTATGCCATTGCTTTCAAATACTAAATACAGCTCTGAAGTATAGCTTGAAAGTTCAAGTTCAACTTGTTTTGGTTATAGGTGCATTGCATAATTTGATTTGACATAGGGTGTAACAACCCCACGATAAGTAGCTACAATAACTACCACCTTTGCCGAAATGGTATACCGAGTGGTAACCAGAGGTGGTATAGTCTCATATACTTAGTATATAAATAGCTGGTTAACCTAGAACAAGGCCTAGGCAATAGTTGAGTAGCCATGGGTACTCTGCGAGGCAGGGTAACCTTTCGGGAGTAAGTTTGCATAAAGTCAAGGAATTTATGGGAATGTTACACAGGTCTCCAAGACAACATTTAATGTTGACAGGAGGACTTCCGGAGCAGTTAAAGGCATAAGTGGGCACAGTTACCCTACCTTGGGAAATTGACCATTATGTCCATGGACCTCAGTTACCCTACTGAACAGTCCAAGTTACCCTACCTTCACTGGAAAAGTCATCCTAGAACTTAGAGGTCGATTGCCTCACATTCTACAGGCTCTTAGATGTTCATGGGCGCACACGCACCTGGGCGGGGAGGTCCCACGCCTGTGCAAGAGTGGCCCGAACATACTATTGAACTGGGGCGGGTGTTGCAAACACCCCCCTCTGGCCCCAGCGTTGGGACAGCGTGTCATAGGCAGACGGCTGTGTAGTTGCTCGTTTGCTAGTTAAAAGAGGTTATTGGAGCAGCTGCCGTAACACCATATAAGTCGTCGGCGTCTGTCCGACTGAATGTCGTTCGCAGAATATCTAAGGGGAGTATGGGTAACCGCCAAAATGGAGGTCGCCCATATATGGTCTCTCGGGCACCTAGGAGTCTATTCTTGCCTACGGGTAGTAGGGTAGTCTTCCTAGTGGTACTCAGGTAGTCTCAGAAG